>Ga0105047_10001071_pt1 | contig 48200 bp, 45 predicted proteins | sample MAT04_FD_78384 | JGI IMG/M metagenome (GOLD analysis project Ga0105047, IMG submission 78384) | Freshwater microbial communities from Lake Fryxell liftoff mats and glacier meltwater in Antarctica - MAT-04 (megahit assembly) | ecosystem: Environmental > Aquatic > Freshwater > Ice > Liftoff...
AAGCAGCTCAAAATCCAGCGCGACGTCTTCTACACTCCGCAGCCCGTCGTCTCCTACATCGTCCGCAGCGTCCACGAACTCCTGCAAACCGAGTTCGGCCTCGAAGACGGCCTCGCAGACACCACCACTTGGGGAGAAATGATCGAGCGCTCAAAGCGCAACGCATCCACGAGTGAAAAGGGGAGCGCACGCGCCCCGCGGGCCGTTTCCGGCGCCCCCGCCGGGAACATCGAAAAGCCCACCGGCGAAGCCGCCATTCAAAGTGACACTGCGCGTGCCGGCGACGAGTCTTCGGCGGGGGCGCCGAAGACCACACGCGAGGGCGCGTATGCTCCCCTGAAACTCCCGCCGCTCACCGACGAGCCGGGCGAAAAGCGCACTATCTCCCCGGACGAACCCTTCGTCGAAATCCTCGACCCCGCCACCGGCACCGCCACCTTCCTCGTCGAAGTCATCGACGTCATCCACCGGCGCCTTTCGGGGCAGTGGAAAAAGGGCGGTCTCGCTGCCATGCCCACGCTCCCCGCCAGCGCCGCGCCCACCGCGCCGTTTGAGCCAGCCGCGCCATCTGAGCCAGCCGCGCCCTCTGAGCAAGCCGGAGGCTTGACGGAAATTAGCCGGGGGTCGAGCGAGCTTGGCGAGCGAACACCCCCGGATCAGAACAAAAAACGGACGCACCCCGGAGGGGTGCTGGAATCGCCCGTGCCGCTTCCCGCGCCCCTCCGGGGCGCATCCGCTTTGCGCGGTGGTCCTGGGGTTTCACCCCCGGCTAATGTCCTGCAACCCTCCGGGTTGCCCGCCGCCCCGCGCACCTTCGCCGAGTATTGGAACCAATACGTGCCGCAGCACCTCCTCCCGCGCCTCCACGCCTTCGAGCTGATGATGGCCCCCTACGCCATCGCCCACATGAAAATCGGCCTCACGCTCGCCGAGACCGGCTACCGCTTTGGCACCGAGGAACGCGCCCGCATCTACCTCACCAACGCCCTCGAACCGAAGGTCCAACAGCTCCCGCTCATCGGCTTCGACGCCCTCGCCCACGAAGCCGCCCGAGCTGAAATCCGAAGGTTTTCATCGCCCGGCAGGCGTCCTGTCCCTACACATTCTTCCATTTCATGGCTCTTAGCGATTTCTCCGAATTCATCCGCCAACATTATGAGATTCATGAATGGCGGCATGCATCCGCGATCCTTCAAGCCGACTTTGCGGCGGAGTATTCCGATCTGTGCGATGTGCTCACCAGCTTCCGACTTGGAATCAGCATACTATGAAAACCGTTGTAATTGAAATGCGTGGAGGAGTGGTTCAGGAAATCTATTCAGATACGGGCGAAGTGCGGATTGTGATGATCGACTGGGACGAAGAACGGGAACTCAATGGGCAAGTGGCAAAGAGATGGCGACCTTTTCAAGTATTGGGTGCTATCAGTGCTGATGCGAAGGAGCAGGTCGATGCAGCTACGTTGGAATGTTGAACTTCGTCACAACTCCTACACACGATTGGCTGAGGAAGAATTTACGGCATTGCTCTTCACGATTTCTGGTGTCGAGCCCTTTTGTGACGGGTTATCTCGCCAACCTAACCGCGGAGCTATCCGCCAACATTGATTGCACGCTTCTCACACGGACAGACCTTCGAGAAGATTCGACAGCAATTGCAGCGGTTGCGCGACTTTGGAATCATTGAGTTTCTCGGCGACGGTAGTTACCGACGCATCGTGGTATCCGATGACTATTAGCGCGCTTCCGTCGTCCCGCGAAACCGCGGTGCGGGAAGTATCGCAGGCCCTCGGCTACGCCTGGCTCGGCCCCCGCATCCGCGAGATCCTCAACCGCGACCTCCTCACCGCCGTCCGCCGCGGGATCTTGAAAAGCTACGGAGGCGAGCTCTCCCTCCTCTGCCGTTCCATCGAGCAATACGAGCGCGACTTCCTGAAAGAACAATTCCTCGCCGCCGTCGGCCGTCCTTGGATTGATCGGACTGAAGCTGCGCGCACTTTCGCCCGCTGGCTCGGCTTCACCCGCACCGGCGGCACCATCGCCGATGCCGCTCGCTCACTCATCAACGGCCTCCTCCGCGAACGCCGATTGGAGGCTCGCGACGGCCGCATCCGCAAATCATGAGCATCCCTGGATCAGCAAACGCGGCCGAAAGCGGTGAAGCGGATCATCCGAGCCTCCTAGCCTCCTGGGGTTCGGAGACGATTCCGGAGCTCGAAGCCGCCCTGCACAATGGAACACTCGAGGTGCTTCTCCGACGGCCCGATCTGAAGGAGAAGGAGGGGAACGGGTCAGTCTGTGAAACTCGCTCTTCGTCCCACCCTACCCGAGGCCACCGCCTGCCGGGACGGCTACGGAATTGTTTAAACCGCTCGATCGGACGGCGTTCAATTGCGCGAGCACTTTGGGGGTCGCGCGCGTCAGCCCCACCCACCGGGGAACTGTACGACCGGCAAGGCCTTCGCCAAAGACCACTGCATTCGAATGGAGATCTGCCGCAGCTTTTACCCGTTCTATCTGCGCGATCTCTACACCGAGCGGACAACATCGGATTGGAGACGAACTCGGTTATTGCGAAACAGACCATCCACCAAGCGGGGGTCGAATATTGCCACGTCGAACAGGACTTGTCCGACGAGCCGCTCAAGTGCATTCAACGAAGCCTCACTTATCTCCGCTCGTAACCTGATCATGAAATTAAGAAGCCTATTCTCCACTGCCACCCTCGCATTGACGATGGGTCTCCACGGCGAGGACCTCTACGACTACAAGACGCCCAGAGAGGCACAGGACTGGTGCACCATCACGCTCAGGACAAAGCCAGCAAATGGTGCGGACTTGCCACTCGTGTTGCTCATCGGGGATTCGATCACCGTGCGCTATTCATCGGAGGTCGGCGCGGCCTTGAAAGACAAGGCATACGTCTCACTGCTCGGCACATCGAAAGCTGTCGGCGATCCCGCGTTGCTCGATGAACTGAAGTTGGTGCTGCGGCAGAACCGCTACGCCGTCATTCACTTCAACTACGGCCTGCACGGCGGAATCAAAGGTTATCGCTCGGGCTTTGCCGAGATGCTCGCCACGATCCAGCACTACGCTCCGACCGCCAATCTCGTCTGGGCCACAACCACGCCTTGCCAGCAAAAGGACGATGTTCCCGACAAAAACGCCATCGAACACAACCAGGTCGCGGCTGAACATATCGCGAAGGCGGGCATCGCGGTGGATGATCTCTACGCCCTCGTCGCAACGCATCCGAAGAAGCTCTGGGACCCAGGCGGCGTCCACTACACGGCGGAAGGGACGAAGGTGCAATCGGAGCAGGTCGCCAAAGCCATCGCCAAGCTGCTGCCATGAACGCGAGACTCATCTGCTTGTGCCTCATGCTGGCCGCCGCGCTCGTTTGTCAGGGCGGGGAGCTGGCCTTGCAGGCTGGCACCGCCAGGGCGGACATCTCTCCGCGTGCCGACATCGCCGTCAATCTCGTGGGTCAAAAGCTCAAGCCTCATGATCCGCTTCATGCTCGGGTGCTGGTGTTGAAAAACCAGCAGGTGTCCATCGCCATCGTGTCGGTGGACCTCATCGTCTTTGCCTCAAAGAGAGTCGTCGATGAAGCGAAGGCGAAGTTTGGTGTCGATCACGTCATCCTCAGCGCCACGCATACGCACGCGGGCATGGCGCCCAACGGCCTGTTGATCCAACCGCCAGCCAAGCCGGACTGGACTCGCAGCGGCAAGGCGCCCGCGGACACGATTGACTGGCCTGCGCTCTCACGCGATCCCTGGTATGCCCAGACCGAGGACAGGATCATTACCGCCATCGGCGAAGCCGTGCAGCATCTGTTTCCGGCGCGCATGGTGGTTGGCAAAGCGCCGTTCGAGAGCGCTTACATGGCGCACAACCGACGCCTCGTAACCGACAAAGGTGTCACGATGATGTGGGAGAACCCGAACCGCCTTCCGACGAGACCGCTTGATCCCACCGTCGGCCTCATTCGCATCGACGACATGCACGGCAAGCCGCGCGCCCTCGCCGTGCACTACGCCTGTCATCCCGTCGCGCTGATGGGTGCGGGTGTGATGTCGCGCGATTATCCAGGCGCAATGGTCGATTACATTGAGCATGAACTTGGTTCCGATTGCATGGCCATGTTTCTGCAAGGCGCGTCCGGCGATCTCGATCCCTACGACCTGCAAAGCCTGCGCGGCCGTAATCGCATCAACGTCATGCAACAAGCTGGCATCTCGCTGGCGAAACGTGTGCTGGGCCTCTCTGCCGAACTCACAGCAAAGGCTGGCGGTGCCGAAGCATCCATCGGCATCAGCGAGAGCCTGCTCACCATGCCCAACCGCAGTGGCAACAAGACCACCGGGGTGGGAATCATGACTGCGGTCTTCAACAGCGACCTCGCGCTCGTCGCCATCCCTGGCGAGCCCTTCGTCCAACATCAGCTCGACCTCACCACGAAGTCGCCCATCGCCAACACCTTCATCCTCGGCCTCTCGTATCATGGCAAAGGCACGCCCTTCGTCGTCTATATCCCCACCGCACAGGCCGTCAAAGAAGGCGGCTACGGAGCCACCGAATGCAGCTTTCTGGCTGCGGATGCCGGCGCGCTGATGGTCGATGAAGCTGCGGCTCGCATCGCTGAACTCGCCCGCACCGCGGCGCACTCTGGCAAGCACCCAAAATGAAAACGTCCCTCAGATTCCGGCCCGCTCGCCGGTCACTTCCCGTCTTGTTCGTTCTGCTCGCCATTGCGGGGCACCTCAGTGCTGAGGTCGTGATCAAAGAGTTGCAGGATCGCCTGGAGGTGAAGATTGACGGCCAGACCTTCACCGAGTGGCGGCACAAAGAATGGGTCGCACCGTTTTTGTATCCAGTCATCGGGCCGAACGGGGAGAATGTGACGCGGCATTTTCCGATGAAGGAGGGAATGCCAGGCGAGAACCCTGATCACCCGTGGCATCGTTCGATCCGATTCTCACACAGCGATGTGAATGGCTTTAACTTCTGGTGGGCACCAGGCAGGGAAAAGGTGGGCCACACGGCGGAGATCAAGCTGGAGAAGATCGAGAAGGTATCCTCAGGCAAAACAGGCGAAGTCATCTTTTGGAATCAGTGGCTGGGCGATGGCAAGCTAGTCCTGCGCGAGCGCGTGCGACTTGCCTTCACGACCTTGGAGAACCGGCAGGTGCTGATGGACTATGACACCGAGCTGCATGCGACAGATGTGCCGGTCATCTTCGGTGACAAACGCGACGGCGGCCTGCTGGTGCGCGTCGCAGGAACAATGAAGGTCGAGGACGGGAAAGGAAACAAAGGTAACGGCTCGATCCTGAACAGCCGCGGCGATAAGAACGCCGAGGCCTGGGCCAAGCGCGCCGAGTGGGCGGACTCCTTCGGGCCGGATGCGAGTGGCAAGACCGTGGGCATCGCCATCTTCGATCATCCGTCGAACCTGCGCTTCCCCACGCACTGGCACGCGCGAACCTACGGCCTGATGAGCGCCAACCGCTTTGGCACCGATCATTTCAAAGGGAACTACGACGACCACCAGACGGTGATCTGTGCGCCATCAAAGGGAGCCAATTGCCCCGCCTGCGCCTCGCACTCCGGTGACTACTCGATCCCTGCGGGCAAGAGCATCATTCTCCGGCATCGTTTCTATTTCCATCATGGCGATCCGCAGTCGGCGAAGGTCGCCGAGCAATACCATGCCTATGCTGCGGACAAGGACTCCATCATTAGCCGGATGCGCGCCTTGATGCAGGACCGCAGATTAAAGGACGTGATCGCGCTCTTTGGACAAGAGGACTTCATCGCGTGGGCGGCTGATGCAGCCCCGAAGGCCGTTGAGGTCCTTCAACTGCGCGGACAAACGTACTCGTTTTCCAAAGAAGGCGCGAAGGCCGAAGCGGATTTCAAAGCGGCACTCAAGCTTGCTCCAAAGAACGAGACCCTCTGGCTTGGCCTCGCTGACAACTACACGAACAATCTGAAGGACGATGAACAGGCGCTCACCGCGTATGGTCAAGCCTTTGACCTCAGTGGCAACAGACTCATGGGCTGGCAGTCGCTCACCGCCGCCGTTTCGATTGCACGCATCCTGACCGATCAAGTGAGGGCTGACGAGGCGCTCGAAGCTCTCAAGCCTTATGCCAACCTGAGCGAAGTCGCCCCAAGCTGGCGCATCAAACTCCTCCGTGCCTATGGCCACATCTACGCAGCCCAGGGCAAGGAGCAGGAATCGCTCTCCAAATTCCGCGAAGCCTTAAAGCTGGAAACGCAACCATAGAAGTTTGAACATCCCAATAAACATCCGCGACATGAAACGAATCCTCCCACTTCTCCTCTCGCTGGGCATCAGCGTCTTTGCGGCCGATCCAACGCCGGCCCTGTCGCCAGCGGATGCCAGGGTTGAAGCGGTGCTCGGCAAGATGACCGAACTGGCCAGGGAACGTCGATGGAAGGAAATCATTGAGCAATTCAAGGGAGAAGACCTTGCCGCCTGGAAGGATGCTGCGGCTCCGAAAGTCGCGGCCGTGGCGAGTCTGCGTGCGAAGGCTTATGTGGGAATCAATGACGCAGCGAGCGCGGAGAAGGACCTGAAGCAGGCCGTGGAGCGTGCGCCAAAGATGGGTGAGTATCTGCACGAGTTGGGGGCGCTCTACAGCGGTGCGTTGAAGAATGATGCGCTTGCTTTGGAGGCCTATGACGGGGCATTTGCGCGTGCGGGCAAATCGTTTGGCTGGCTCCCGCTCAGTTCCACCTTGGGCGCGGCAGCGATTCACCTGAAGCAAGGCAAAGCCGAGGAAGCGCAGAAGGTGATGGCCCGCTACGATGCCTCCGATGTGGCGCAGTTGGCTGGTCTGTGGGGCGATAAGATGCGGGCGATGAATGAGCAAATCGCGGAGAAGCTGAGTGGCTCGCTGCTGATGATCGCGGACAAGGGCGCGAGTGATTATCAGATCGTCCTGCCCGACAACTATCCAACGCCCGCCATTGGCGCGGATATGCAGCAGGTGGCGCGGCTTTTGCAGACAGCCTTCAAGGCCAATGGCGCTGAACTGGCCGTCGTAACCGAAACCGCCCGCGATAAGGCCAAGCCGGCGCTCTACCTCGGTGATACCGCATTCGCGCGCGGTCATGGCGTTGACGCGACAAAGCTCACAGGCTGGAGCTACGTCCACAAAGCGGTCGGGCGGGATATCCTCATCGCCGGTTGTGACGAACCCGCGCCAGGCAGAGGACCCGATACGACAAAAGGCCCTGGCTTTGACCGAATCGGCACCGCAAAAGCCGTGACTGATTTTTTGCAGATTCACGTCGGCACGCGCTTCCTGTTTCCTGAACAAGGTGGCTTTGCTCCGCTGGCCGGGATCGCCAAGGTCGATCTGCTCGCCACGCCTACCATCGAGTATCTACCAAGGCCGAGGATCGCGGTGCCTCCGAATCTGGATGTCAAAAAAACGCCCGTGCTGGAATACGACATCACCTGGCCGCCGGTGGTCAGCTTTTATCACCTCGCACAGAATCGCTTTCCGACGATTGACTCCACCTTTGGCGGACACACCTGGCACCGCGCCATCCCGACCGACGATGCAGCCTTCGCCGCCCATCCCGAACGTTTCGCCATGCTCGGCGGCAAGCGAGTTCGCACTGGAGGTGAAGCTCAGATTCAGTTCTGCATATCCAATCCCGACGTCCAGGAGTTGCTCTATAAGGACCTCGAAAAGCATTTCAAAATGGGCTTCAAAACCGTGGACCTTGGCCAACCCGACGGCTTCCGCGGTTGTGAATGCGAGGCCTGCGCCAAACTTTTCGGCACTGGCAATGACTGGAGTGAGAAGATCTGGATTCTGAACCGCAACCTCGCTGAACGTGCCTACAAGGCGTTCCCCGATCGCATCGTCAACCTCGCGGTGTATGCGATCACGGAGACCTTGCCCAAGACCTTCAGTTCGTTCCCACCCAACGTGCAGCTTTTTATGTGTGGCACCCGCGACCATGAGCTCGCCGCGTGGCAGAAGTTTGGCGCACCGCAGGGATTTTCCACTTACCTCTACTACTGGTGCCCAAACATGATGCCGCGCTACTTCCCCATGCGCACACCGCTCTATGTCGGGAATGCAGCGAAGCGGCTGATGGCGGCGAAGGTCCACTCCATCTCCCGCGACGGCAACGGTGGCACCGCCTACGGCCTCGAAGGACCGACCTATTACACCATGGGAAAGATGTTCGACGGACCCGATGCTCACCGCGCGAAAGACCTCGTTATCGAGTATGTGGGCGCGGCTTTCGGCAAGTCTGCGCCAGCCATGATGAGCTTTTACGACCAGCTCTATAACTCCCTGGAAATTTATTCCCGCTACATGGCTACGCGCGAGGATGGCTGGAGTTTTACCGACATGTACGGTCGTGGTCATAAGCACCTTGCCAGCCCCGAGCCGGTGATTGCCTTCCTGTATCCCGTGGAACTCATCACTGGAATGGAAAAGCAACTGGCCCTCGCGGAAAAGGCCGACCTCAGCCCCAAAGTTCAGACACGTCTCGCGCTCGTGCGGAAGGAGTTCGACTACCTCAAAGGCGTGGTCGGCAATGTACATCTCTACAACGCCTATCAAATCTCGTCAGATGCGGCCTCGCTGGAGCGCCTTTTGAAGGGCCTTGATTCCTGGCGGGCCGAGGTGGACAAACTCTTTGTCAAAGGCAACGAACTCAAAGGCTGGCCATACACGCTCTTCCCAACCCCAGGCCACAGCGCCGATACGCTGAAGCTTAAACAGGATGGCTACCAGGAGCCTTACAAGCGCACGTTCTTCAACTGGGATACCGCTGCCAAGCGCCAGGCGCCACTCGCCAATGCCAGGCGCATCGTCGCGGGCTTGGCTAACGGTGCCGCAGCGATTGATTCACCGCAGTGGGACAGCATTCAAAGCCAAACCGTGTCTTCCGAGGCTCAAGTCCGCGCGTTGTTCGATGACCAGCATATCTATCTGCGCTTCGACATCGCACTGCCCGCAGATGCCACCGCAGAAGCCATCGAAAAGGAACGAGTGGAAGCCTATCTCATGCCTCCGGCTGGCTCGAAGCTCACCTGTCGCTTCACCGCTGGACTCAAGCCTGACTCTCGCAAGCAAGCGGCGCGAGGACTGATCGAAGACCTCATGAACCTCGATTACGGCAAGTTCGATCTCTTGTGGAAAGCGGACTGGACGCACAGTGCAACGCATGACCCCAAAGCGAAACGCCTGAGCGTGATGATGACCATCCCTCTGCGCGCCATCCCATCCGCAACGCTCAAGTCTGGCGAGAACTGGTTCGTCAATTTCCAGCGCATCCCCGCATCCGGTGCAGCCCAGGTTTGGTCAGTGATCCCAGGCGGCACGTCGATCGACGACCCGCGTGGAAACGGTGAATTGTCCTTTGGCGACGGAGCATCATCCGCAGCCAATGAAATGAAGGCGCTCCGCGAGAAATCCTACCGCGATACTTTTGAAATCCCGAGCCAATGGAAAGACGCCATCACCAAAGGCCCCACGCTCCCTCTCACCGACTGGCGTTTCCGCGCTGACCCCACGGAAATCGGGGACAAGGAACAGTGGTTCACGTCAACCCGGTCCACGGAGACCGATTGGCTGCCTATCATCGTGCCCTCGTATTGGGCCGAGAACGAAGCCGTCGGCAAGCTGCTCGGCGATGGTTGGTATCGCGTCACCTTCACGATACCCTCGCACTTCCAGGGAAAACACCTCCGCCTCATGTTTGCCGGAGTCGATGAGCAAGCCTGGATCTATCTTAACGAAAAGCTCATCGGTGAACACAACGAGAAGTCCGAAAAGAAGACCTACACCGCCCTCTACGACGAGCCCTTCACCGTCGATGTGCCGAGCGAGCGATTGCAGGCGAGCGGTCAGAACGTGCTCTGCGTGCGCGTGCATAACCAACTCGGTGCCGGTGGCATCTGGCGACCTGTGCATTTGATCGTCGCCACCAAGTAGTTCACATGAAGCGCCAAATGCCTTCAACAACGCGAACGAGAAACCGCTGGAGCATCCTCCCCGGCAGTCTTCTGCTGTCATGTCTGCACACGCTGTCGGCTGCGGATCGCGCGGAGACTTTGCAAGTCCCCGATTTCACCCAAGGCGATGCGAACCCTGATCGAGCGACGCACGATTGGAACCTCGGATCTCCATCTGGATCAGTCCCGTTTGCTCATTCACGCCCACGTTACATTTGCCGGGGTCGTATCCGCCTTCTCCGTAGTCGAAGCCGGGGCTCGGTTCATTGTGCGGGTTCTTCGGCTTGAACTCGAACCGCGGCGCCAGCACCTGCTCCATGAGCAGGCTGGCGGCAATCGCCTTGAGCGTGTCGTTCACCGCCTCCGTCACCGCTCCTTCGCTGGCATCCGGTTCCGCGATCAGGTTGGTAAAGCGGGTGCGCGTCTTGCCTGGAGCGTCGCGGGTGACGCGGCCGATGATCTGCACGATCTCCGTGAGACTGGAGCGATAGCCGACGGTCAGCGCGTGTTCGCATCAGATCCAGTCAAAGCCCTCTTTCGCCATCCCCAGCGCGATGATGATGTCCACATGTTCGCGGTTATTCTTCTGGGTTCCGTCGCGGAGCGCGGCGGCCACCCGCTCCCGCTTCGCCGGGGTCGTCGTCCACCAGATCGGCAATTTTGAGGACTTTCCCTCCGCGGTTTGGACGAGTTGAAAGCCCGTCTTTGGGTCCGTCCCCTGCCACTCGCCCAAACCGTGAATCAGGTCCTCCACCTCGCGGATTTTGTCCTTGGTGCTCTCGCGGGCGTTGACGTTGGGAATGTGGATGATCGTTTTTTCGTCCGGTTGCAGGACATCGAAGATGCTTTTCTTTCCCGGCTCGTCTTTCTCCAGGTAGGAGCCCGCGTAGAAGAATAGCCAATGTTGAGCTGCTTGAGATATTGGTAGCCGTTGAGCTGCTCGTAATAGGTGTAGGTGACCGTCTCAAACTTCGCCGCGTCCTGCGGGTGCAGCACCGCCTCCGCATCGCCCCGAAAATAGGAACCGGTCATAGCCACGAGGTGAGCCCTGTTCCGCCCCATGAACTCAGCCAGATGCGCGCCCAGCTTGTTGTCGGGATTGGCCGACACGTGGTGGAACTCATCCACGGCGATCAGCCGGTCGTCGAATGCTTCGACGCCAAACTTATCCACGGCGAACCGAAAGCTGGCGTGGGTGCAGACCAGCACCTTGTCTTCGCTGTCGAGAAACGCCTTCACCGAATCCACCTTGCCGCCGTTATCCGTTCCCGGCGCGTCGCACAGGTTCCATTTCGGCTCCACCTTCCAATCCGCCCAAAAGCCAAACTGGCTCAGCGGCTCGTCATAGAAACTCGCGCCGATCGATCGCTCGGGCACGACGATGATCGCCTGCTTGAGCCCTTGGTTGGCCAGCTTGTCCAGCGCGATGAACATGACGGCGCGGCTCTTGCCGGAGGCCGGGGGCGATTTGATCAGTGAATACTGCTCGCCAAGCCCGCTCCTGCATCGCGGGCATGCCGAACGCATTGGGCTTGGTGGAGCCGCCGTTCTGCGCATAGCGGACGGAGACGGAAGGGATGATGGGAGCGGAACTCATCGGTGATCGGGTTGGCTGGCCGCCGGGGTTGTCGGAGCGGTGGGAGCGGCCCGGGATTCGGGTTGGTTCATGGTAGCGGAGCCGACGCCCCCTCGCGGTGGGTAGAATGGGAATCCTACTCTCGCGATATGCCCGGCTACCTCGGGGTCCGTCCGCTCATGGTGATGGAGCAGGCTAAAGTCGTAGGGCAGCAGCAGGTCATCCAACGCGTCTTCGATTCGGCCGAGGACGCGCCAATCCAGCCCTGGGCCGGAGAGTGCCAGGTCGATATCGGAACCGGGCTTTTGCACTCCCTTGGCTCGCGAACCGAAAAGCACCGCCCTTTCTACCTGGGGGAAACGGGCGAGCACTTCCTGGACTTGCGCCACCGTCCGTTCCTTCAGCCCATGCCGGGTGCTCATGAGTCAGACTCCTCCAGCTTGGTGAAGCGCGCCTGAAACTTCTCAAACTCCGCGTGATACCGCGCGAGGATGGCCTCCGTGATCTCGTTCGCCGTCGCCTCATTGTAGGTGTGGCTCGTCTGATTGCGGCTCTTGATCATCTCCATCCAGACTTCGCCCTCGACGATCAGGCCATTCTTGAAAGCCGCGCGCGTCGCCCCCCTGGAACCCACCACGCCCTGCACCCCCTGCGCCTCCAGGTAGTCTGTCAGGACGTTCCACGCCAGCTCATGGGTGAACTCAAACGCCTGAATCAATCCCTGCTGCTCCAGCTCGGAAAGTTTCCGCTCTCCCGCCAGCTTCACGGCGTCCGCCAGGCGGGAAAAGGCCTTGCGGAAACTTTGCAGGCGCTGGCGCCAGCGGGTATCTGGGTCTTCGGGCATCGGGCGATTTTACGGGATGACTGAACGGATGGCAGCTTCAAAAAGTAAGACAGCGGACGCCAACGGCGTTCCATCGTCCAGCCCAGGGTTGGCGCGACGCAGGAGCGCCTACCCTGGGACCGTGGAATAAAACGGGCCAACCCCAACGGGGTTGCATCGCTCGCAACATGCGCCAGGATGCAACCCCTTCAGGGTTGGCGCTGCTTTGGCGGTATTCCCAGGGTAGCTCGGGGCTCGCAACCCTGGGCTGAAGGATGGAACGCCGTTGGCGTTCACCCGGCGTTCTGCGGTTCCGCAAAGAGTTCATGACTCGCCCTCGGAAGGTTTCGTTTTGCGGGCGGCTGGCTTCTTCGGGGCACCCTGCCGGGTGGTCATCTGGGTGTAGAGTTCGAAGAGTTTTTCCAGCCGCTCGGTGTCGTTCTTGAAGCGGCGGCCGAGGTAGATGCGCTCCAGCGTCTCGTCGTTGCGCTGGTGGGCGGCGCGCAGGTTGGCGGGCATCGTCTCGGGATCGTAAAGATCGGCAATCGTCGCCGGGAAATGCGCCTCGCGCCGGGGTCTATGGCGCGGTCGGCGCGGCGTTCGCCTTTCATGCGGGCCGCGTCCGGCAGGCCCCCGGCGTGGATGCAGCGGCTCGGGCTGGAGTGGCTCTTCCGTCTCCTCGCCGAACCCCGCCGGCTCAGGCGGCGTTGGCCTTCTGCCGAGTCGTCGCCGCGCTTTCCCGCAACGCGGTCAGTGTGGCCGTGACTCGCCTTCCGGACAAACCTTCAGGTGGATGTTGTTACGCTGGAGGTCGCCGCCGGGCAGGTCGGATTGATTCGAGTTCCCGCTCTTGAGCTGGCGGATGGTGGTCTCCTTGTTGCCGAAGGCTTCCAGAAAGGCGAACGGGAAGTTCTCAGCGTCGAAGGGACCTTCGGCGAGCTTGGAGACGGCTTCTTCGATTTCAACGGCGTTCATATCTCGATCTCAAAGACGCGGGGGACGACGTTGCGGACGATGTGAATGGCCACCCGCAGGGGATACCTTTTCCTTTTCGCGTGAACACGAAAAAAATCGCGTTTCGCCCCGCCTTGGCTCGCCCATCCAACAACCCCCGCTGGTCGCCTCCGCCTCCTCGGCCCGCGACGGAACTCCGTTCAGGTGCCGCCGTTTTTAGGTGCCCGTGGTGAAGATGCGCCAGCATTCAAGGAAGCCGGGGGCGAAGTCCTGCGGGCGGGCGGCGATCCAGCGGGTGATTTGCTCGCGGGTGAAGAATGCGCCGCTTTCGATTTCCGCGGGCGGCAGGCGGAATGGTCCTTCGTGCTGCGCGCGGTAGAGCCGGACGAATTCCCAGCCGGTACCCTCGCAGGCGGCGATGGCGGCGATTTCCTGCACTTCGGTTTGCACGCCGAGTTCCTCCTCGATCTCGCGGGGCGCGGTGGTGGCGTAGTCGTCGCCCGCGTTCACGTGGCCGGCGGCGCTGGAGTCCCACAGGCCGGGGCACTTGTCTTTCCAGCGCGAACGCTTTTGCAGGAAGAGATCGCCGCGGGCGTTGCAGACGAAGACATGCACGGCGCGGTGACGGAGTTTGTGGGCGTGGACATTGAAGCGCGAGGTCTGGTGGGTGACGCGGTCGTTTTCATCGACCACATCGAAGATCTCGCCATGCACGTCCTGCGCGGCGGCGGCCCAATGTGGGCGGCTCTTCCCAGAGCCGTCAGCCACCTCCTGCGGCTCTGGGAGGAGCCGCCTACTTTTCGCCGTAGCGAAATTGGTGAGGGCGATCCATTGCTCGAGCGAGAGTTCTTCGGCGCGCGTGGTCTCCTCGACGCGGAGGTGGGCACAGAGTGCGGGCCAGTCGAGCTGCTGGTCGGCGAGGTTTTTGCGGAGTTGTTTGCGGCGCTGGGAGAAGCCCTGTTTGACCAGTTTGCGGAAATGCGCGCCGTCGCACTCGGGCAGCTCGCCGACCGGGCGCGGGGTGATGGCGACGACCGCGGAGTCCACATTTGGCGCCGGGTGAAAGACCGAGCCGGGCAGGGTGCGCAGATACTTCACCTTCCAGCGCCGGCCGATGAGCAGGGTCAGTGCGCCGTAGGCTTTGGTGCGAGGCTCCGCGGAGAGGCGCTCGGCGAGTTCTTTTTGCAGGGTGAAGATGAGCATGCTCACCGGGCTCGGCTCGTCGGTGAATTGGAACAGGATCTGGCTGGAAACGTAGTAGGGCAGATTGCCCAGCACCTTCACCGGGCCGCGGGCGAAGAGCTCGCGCACGTCGAACTCCGTGGCGTCGCCATGCACGATCTCCACGCCGGGAAAACGCTCCTGCAAAAAGCCGACCATGCGCCCGTCCTTTTCGATGAGCAGCCCGTTTGTCGAGCGCGCGAGGGCAAATTCGGTGAGTGCGCCGAGCCCCGGACCCAGCTCCAGCCACGCTTCGCCCGGCTTCAGAGCGAGCTGCGCCACGATCCAGTCCGCGAGGTTTTGATCGTGGAGAAAGTTCTGCCCGAGACTGCGCGTCGGCTGCATGCCGAGTTGGGCGAGGCTGGCGGTGATGGTCGAAAGTTTCATGCGTCTGCGATCTTCTATACCTCAGCGCGGTCTGCGCACGGAAACTCCGCACGGTCTGGGTCGATCTTCTATCGGAGCCAATGGCTCAGGTCGCGCCCGAGCAGCGTCGAAAGCTGGGCGATATCTTCCTGGTAAGTGGTCTGCAAGCGGGTCCGGACGCCCGGCGGCATGGTGGCGCTTGAGTTGCGGAGCACGAAATCGACGAGACGCCGGCCGAGTCCGGTGCGAAAGCCGGCGCGCGGAGTGACGGTGCGCGTGTTGCCGGTACCGGCGGTCGTCGTCAGCCGCCGGCCAAGCCAGGAGCCGCCGTCGGCGGTTCCCGGATTAAAAATGATCGATGTGTCTGCTTCGAAGGAGTCGTCCACTTCGAGAAATCGGTAAATCGCGTGCAGGACATCCTGCGGGCGGGTCGCGAAATCGTCGAACAGGCAGACGTGAACGCGGGAAAAATTCTCCAGATAGGCGCGCACTTGCGAGGCATAGAAGCCGACATCCTTGTAGGACCAAATGAATTCCCAATTCAGCAGCCTGCGCTCGGTCTCGAACGCGAGCGCGTTTTCAAAAGAGGACTCCGGCTCCCGCCGATCGCGGCGGAGGTGGCGCCAGGCGGAAAATGCGCGCTCGACCGGATTCCGCAGGAGGATGACGATCCTCGGATCGCCGAGGTATCTCTGGATGTGCGGGATCGCCTGGCGCCCGTGGTAAAGATAGTCGCTGCTCGCTTCGCCGATGGCGCGCGCACCGCCGGCGTCGGCGAAGAGCTGGCGGTACTCGTCCCAGGTTTTCACCATGCGGTGGTGCTCGACGAAATCGTCGCCGGGTCCGCGCAGCGGAAATTTGAGGGTTAGCGAGCTGAAAAACTTGGGCTCCTTGTTCGCGCTGAGGAAAATCTCGGGATGCTGCCGAAGATGGCAGTAGAGCGAAGTCGTGCCGCTCTTGGCGGCTCCGACGATCAGGAAATTGGGAAGCGTTTCCATTTGCGGCGCGGGCAAATGGCTAGCTACCTTCCGCGGGCAAAACAAGCGCCGCCGTGCCCAGCCGCTGGTCCGCCGCCTCCTTTTCCCGATGGGCATCTTTTCTTCCCGATCAAAGCCGGCCGATGCGCCCTCCGTTCCTGATTGGCGCGCGCACCATGCCCCACTCATTCGTCGCGCGGAATTTCACGCCTACCCGGTCGGCGATCATCTGCATGCCCTCCTGCCGTGCGCGGGCGAAGCGCCGGTTTTTTGTCCGTCTCATGTCGTCGATTTTCTCTACGGCTGCTGGGATTTTCAACCGCTCGAAGTGCATCTCCGCCGCTTTGCCGAGATCCACCAGCTCGACGGTCTGGGCATGGACGCGGTGCGCGCCTGGCTGCCAAATCTTTTCGAAGCCCGGCTGCTGCGGTCGGCGGAGGATTTGCGGACGCAGTGTGTGGCGATTCGCGATGGCGAGGAACCGCGCGAACCGGCGCGCATCGCCTCCATTTGTTTTCCCACGGGCAACCGGCTCCATCTCCTGCGGCGTGCGGTGACGAGTTTTGTGCTCAATGGGCAGAAGTTTGGCCGGGAGGTGGAGTATGTCGTGTCGGATGGAGCGGCGACTTCCGAAGGCCGGGCCGACTGCCGGGCGTTGCTCCGCGAGATGGGCCGCGAGCATGGGGCGCGGGTTGCTTACGCGGGGGAGGAGGAAAAGCGGCGCTTCGTCCGGGCACTGGCGCGGGAGACGGGTTGCGATCCCGCCATCCCGGAATTCGCTCTTTTCGACGTCGAAGGTTGCGGCTTTGCCTGCGGCGCCAATCGCAACGCGTCGCTCCTGCACAATGCCGGGCGGCCGTTTTGCACGGTCGATGACGACGTCATCTGCCAGCTCGCGACGGCGCCCGAGGCGCGCGACACGCTCTCCATTTTCGGGAGCAGCGATCCGCGGGAAGTATTCTTTTACGCCGGGCGCGAGGATCTGCTGCAGTCAGTCGGGATGGTCGAAAAGTGTTTCGTCGCGGCGCACGAGGAACTGCTCGGGCGCTCGGGCGCGGCCTGCATCGCCGCCGCCGTGCCGCCGGCGGAGCTGGATTTCAGCCGGATCGACCAGGTGGTGACGCAGCGACTTGAAAGTGGACGGGTGCTGGCCACGTTCACCGGCCATTTCGGCGACCTCGGCGTCCCGACCTCCTACTACTATCTGAATTACACCGAGGGGAACTTCGCCCGCCTCACTGCTTCCGAGGCGCACTACCGCACGGTGCTGCGGAGCCGCACCGTCCACATCGGCGCCCGGAATCCGTCGATTGGGGACATCACCACCAGTTGCTGCCTCGCAGCCGGCCTCGATCTGCGCGAGCTTTTACCCCCGTTTTTCCCCGTCCTGCACAGCGAAGATTTCGCCTTCGGGATGACCTGCTGGCAAACGTGCGCGCATTTTCTCGCCGCTCATCTGCCTTTCGCGATGTATCACGAACCGGGTCCAGGCCGGCCCATTCTCGCGCCCGGCGATCTGCAACCGGGGCGGGGACCATGGGTCGGGGTGTTTGAATTTGTCGTCCTTCTGCGCAGCTTCATCGCGACCATGCCTCCGCTGGCCGCGCACCTCGCCACTGCGGATCGGATGCGGGCGCTCGGCCGCCATCTGCACGAGATCGGCAGCGCCCCGGCGGCGGACTTCCGAGCCATGCTGAGACAGCGTGTCCTCGATTTGCAGAGCCTGAAAGTGACCGCGCTCGAAGCGCGACTCACGCACGAACCCGAGGCGCCGGAGTATTGGGCGCGGGACGTGGAGGCGTATCTCGACTACACGCGCGCGCAATTGCGGGAGGAGGATTTCGACGTGCCGCACGATCTCCGCTCAAGGTTCGAACCGCCGGCGGCCCGCGCTCTCATGCAGCGCCTGATCTGCCGTTACGGAGCCTTGCTCCAGGCGTGGCCCGAGCTTTTTTCCGCCGCGCAGCGCCTGCGGGAAAACGGCGAACCGCTCGCCACGCCGGCCTGAGCGGAGCGCGCTACCGGGCAGCGATGAAAGCGCGTACTTCCTCGAATTGCGCGATCTTCCGCGCGACGGTGTTCTTTCCGACCGTGCCGTTCGCATGGTGCAGCGCGAGGTCTGCCGGAGGCGGCCAGCCATGGGTGCGGGCGTAAAAGGAAAGCGGCAGATAGCCCCAGGCCACCGCCGGTTGCGGGTGCTGCAGCCGCGTGTTGATCGCCGGTTGGTTTCGGGGCACGTCGAGTCCGGCCATGTCTTCGAGCACGCCATCGAAAAGCGCGATCACCGCGGCCGTGCTGCGGCAGACAAAAAAACCGGCATTCGCTTCCTCGGCCTCCCGCCACTCCCGCTGAAAGAGAATCTCCCGACCGCTCTGCGTGAGCAGCGCGCTCAGATCCGCGGTTTGAAGCGCCAAAAACTGCACATCGACGTCGCTCCAGACGATGACCTCGCCGTGATTTTCGCGCAGGCTCTGACAAATCGCCTGCCCCTTTTCCATCACCGCCTGCGACCAGTCCGCACTGAGGAAGTCGCCTTGTCCCGCTCCGCTGGAACGGATGATCTGCAAATCGAATCCCGCCGGCAGGGTCGGTCGAAAATAGGAATGGAAAAGCAATTCGTGGGAGGGCGTGAGCGAGCAAAAGAGTTTCATCGGCGTGGGGCACTCTGGATAGCGATGTTCCTGGCAAAGTGCGACTGCCCAGCGGTCGCGCTGAATCCCGCAAGGAAAAGTATCGTCCGGGGCGGAGCACTCCAGGGCACCGGGAATCGCGGCCATCGTTTCACTTCATCCGCCCTGTTCCAAAGGCGCGTGGCCTTTTTCAGTCTTTGAGCAGCGGTGGATTCTTCGGCCCGCGGCGGAAAAGACCGCGCGCATCGGCGATCGAGATGCCCTCGATGAAATACCCAACGGCGGCGCGCCCCACCGCGTAGGTGCCCGCGGCGGCGACTCCGCCGGAAATGGCGTTGCCCCACACCGGCAGGAGTTTGACCACGGCGCGGGAACCTTCGCGCAGGGCGAGGCCGAGGCCGAGATTGGCCCCGAGTGCGGCGGTGAATTCGCCCGCGAGTTTCATACTCATCTCGCGACCGCTGATGTGCATGATGCCCGCGACCATCGCCGCCTGGAGGGAGGTGAGGATGGGGAAATCGGCGAGCGGGATGGGCTGCGCGCCGACCGCGGCGCTGATCGCGGTGACGGATTTGATGACAACCTGGGCGATTTGTTTTTGCAGGACGCGATTGCCGGAGAGCCGCGCCATTTCGAGCTGCGCTTCGCCGGGGAGTTCGAGGGCGATGAGTTCGGCGAGACGCTCGGTTTCGGCACCGGGGGTGAGGGCGAGGGTGCCGACCATGTGGTCGCTCAGCTCCGTGCGGGTGTGCAGGGCGGCGTGCAAATCCTGCCGCGCGCGTTCCGTATCGGTGGCCGCCTCGGGCAGCAGGACGCCGAGCAGGCGGGGCCGAGTGCCGTGGCGGCTTTCGGCGAAGGTGAGCAATTCGGCGGCGTGGTCGAGATCAGCGGCGAAGTCGGCATCGATCTCGCGGGCGGGCCGGACGAAGATGAAAAGGTCGGGCGCTTCCGCGGTGAGCGCGGCTTTGAGCAGGTTGAAGGAGGCGGGCCGGCGGGCATCGAGCAGGCGGAGGGTGCCGCGGGCGGCGCGCCCGTGGATTTGCCAGGTGCCGTCGCTCAGGTTTTCCTCGCCGGGCTGGGCGGTCTCCGCGCCGAAGAGCGCGTTAATCAAGGCCACCTTGCCCGCGCCGCCCGCGCCGAGCAGGACGAGGCGCGGCGCGCGCTGGAGGAGGAAGAGCGTCTTGATCGGGGTGATCTCGCGGAGGATCGGCTGTTGCAGCGCCTCGGGCAGTCGATGAACGAGCTTTTCGAGCTTTTCGTAGAATCCGAGAAAGGAAGAGGGTTTCATGCGGCGGATGGAATGGCGGTGAAGATAGATTCGACCGCCGCGGACGCAACGGTCTTGGACCCGAGCTAAAAATTAGAACCGCTGTCACTCCGCTCAGAAGGACCTGCGAAGGGAGTTTTGGTGCTTACAAAGCGGCAAGGACCAAACCGGCGTGCTGGTCGGGCTTCACCTTGCGGAAGATCGCATTGATTTTGCCGTCCGGGCCAATGACGAAGGTGCTGCGCTCGGTACCCATGGAGGTTTTGCCATACATGCTTTTCTCCACCCACACGCCGTAGTCCGCGACGATCTTCTGCTCCGCGTCGCTGAGCAGGGGGAAGGGGAGCGAATATTTGTCGATGAACTTTTCGTGGCTTTTTGCGGGGTCGATGCTCACGCCGAAAACCGCGGCTTTTCCGGCGAAGTCTTTCCACGCGTCGCGCAGTCCGCAGGCCTGCGTGGTGCAGCCGGGCGTGTCGTCCTTGGGATAGAAGTAGAGGACGACGGTCTGGCCTTGGAAATCGCTAAGGCTCACGATTTTCCCGGCACCGTATTCGCCGCCGACAGCGGTGGTCTGAAATGCCGGGGCTTGGTCGCCGATTTTTAGGTCTTTGCGCATGGGTGTTGGTGGTTCGGTTTGAGGGGGCTATTTGCTTTTCATTTCGTAAACGCCGGTCCACGGGGCGGCGGGCGGTTCCTTCTGCAGTTCGACACAACGCGTCAGGAAGACTTCCGAGATCCCGTCGCCTGGAGCCTGATCGAGCACTTCGTGCCAGGCTTTCTCCGCGGCGGTGAACTCGCCCGCGCGGTAAAGCGTCATCGCTTCCTCGTGACGCGGCAGCCAGGGCGGATCGCTGGCGATTGGGGTGCGTTTGTCGAGGACGGCAAACACTTCCACCGGCCGGGTTTTTCCTTTGACCACGATGAGATCGACGGACCGGAGGATGAAAGAATCGCAGACCAGATCGGCCACGGTTTCGCCGATGCAAAGGTCGATGTGATAGGGCTTGGTCACGCCTTCCAGTCGCGAACCGAGATTCACGGCGTCGCCGATGACGGTGAAGTCCATTTTTTCGTGCGCCCCGGCGGCGCCGATATTCCCGACGATGGCCACGCCCTGATTGATGCCGATGCCGATTTGCAGTTCCACGATCCCCCGGCTTTTCCAGCCGTGATTGAGCCGCACGAGCACCTTGCGCATTTGCAGCGCGCTCAGGACCGCGTGCTCGGCATCGGCTTTCGGACCCGCGCTGACGATGCTCCCCCAATGGGCCATGACGGCATCACCGATGAATTTGTCCACGGTGCCCTGGTTGGCGAAAATGATCGCGACCATTTCGGCGAAGTACTCATTGAGCTGGGCGACGAGCGCTTGGGGGTCGGAGTTTTCGGTGAGGGTGGTGAAGCCGCGCACGTCGGAGAAAAGAACGGTGATTTCCTTGCGCACGCCACCGAGGGAGTTGAGGTAGGTGGCGGGGTTGTCGAGGACTTCATGGGCGACGTCATAACCGACGTAGCGTTCGAGCGTGCGGCGGACACGCTGGCGTTCCACACGGTCGATGATCTGCTCCCAACCCGACCATGTAATGCTGCTCGCGGTGAGCACGAGCAGCGGGCTGAGGAGGATGAGGATGAGCCCGGTTTCATTGAAGAGAACCTGGGCAGTCATGTAGTAGCCGATGATGACGGTAGCGAGGAGTGCGAGCCGGAGCATGGGTCGCGCGACGAAGGCCGCCAGCGCCCAGGCGAGAATGCCGGCGCCGATGATCAAAGCGAAATTCCCCCAAGCCGGAGTTTCGGTCAGAAAATCGCGATTCAGCGCTGCGTTGATCGCGCTCAAGTGGATGGTCGGGGCGAGCACCGTTCCCAAGGGCGTCTGGAGACGGTCTTCGGATTCGTTGCCGGAGGCGCCGATCAGCACGATTTTGCCGCGGAAGAGTTCGCCACCGTTGTAGGGCGGCGCTTTCCATTGTGTCTCGACGAAGATTTCGTGAAGGGAGCGCGGCAGGAATTCGGTGCAGAAGCGCAGGCGGAGGGGAGCGCGGCGCTCCGGAATGAGATTGATCAGGCCGCACTTTTCGAGCGCCCGAGCGGGCAGCGAGAGCAGTTCCTCCGGCTGGGCTTCGGGCGGAAAATTGAAATACTCCAGAAGGCTCGTTCGATAGATGACTCGCCGGACGATCTGATCTTCGTCCGTCTTGACGTTGACAAAGCCGAGCAGCGAGTCGGTGCGTGATTCAGAAGGGACCACGGTCGGACTCGGCAGGATGAGCGAGGGCTTCCGGCTGATGGTCGATTGCGCGAAATCTGCGTCTTCCACGTTGTCTTTGAGGTTGGCACCGATCACGACCCGATCCCGGTGACGTTCGAGCGTTTCTCGAAACCGTTCGTCGCCGGGACGCTCCACGGGAAAGAGCATGTCGAAGACGACGGCCGTGGCTCCGGCCGCGGTGAGTCGCTCGATCATCAGGGCATAGACTTCCCGATTCCATGGAAACCCTGCCTTCATCAGGCGCAGGGCTGGCGAATCGGCGAAATCCTCGTCGAAAAGCGTGTCGAGGTTGCGCGACGCATCGTCGAGTCCAAGGAAGACAATGCGCGGATTTTGTGGGGAGCGCTTCGCGGCGGTGTTCGTCGTCAGCCAATCAGTGGCGGCCAGTTCCCGGCCGGAGTAGCGCTGCTCGGTGAAGTGGAGCAGCAGGACGAGGCCGGTCCACGCCAGGCAGACCATCGTGAGCGGCCGGCGATGTTGGGTTTTCCACGACATGCGGGATGTAGATAACTGCTCCAAGGCGAGGGACAATGCTGGAATTGGCAGGGCGGCACGCTGCCGGGCGGTGTCGTCGGCATGGTTTTCAGACGGTGGCCCGCGCCTCCGCCACCGAGGGAGGGGGAGCAAGTGCGCGTAGTAAAGGGCCTTGCTGCAGCACGGGCGTGATTTTGATGCTTGACTCGCCATGTCGCGCCAGAAATGGTGCGCGCGTGCATCGCCAGACCGCCTCCCGTTCCGCCACGCAAACAGCGATTTTGATCGCCGTTTTCGGATTATTTCTTTCTGCCGCCGCGGTGCTCCGTGCAGCGCTGCCGTTTAGCTCGGCGACCGTCACGCGTGTCGAAAATCAGGTCAAGTACGGACAGGTTAGGGGCGGCCGCAGCGAGACCCGGCTGGCCAATCCGCAGGATGTCGTGAAGGCAAGTGACTTTCTGCTCAGCGAAAAAAATTCGCGCGCGGAACTCATTTACCCCGACGGATCAATCGTTCGCATTGGTCAAAACACGGTGTTCTCTTTCGATGCCAACACCCGCACCTTTCACCTCGAAAAAGGCACCTTTGTCGCCTATGTCCCCAAGGGTTCGGGCGGCGCAACGATCAAGACCCCCAGTTATACCGCAGCAATCACCGGCACGACGCTCAAGTGTTCCGTTGACCGCTGCGCCGTCGTTGAGGGATCGATCACTCTCGCCGACAAACGGGTCGTGGCGGCGGGTCAGTATTTCCAGGTCGAAGCGGATGGAACGGTCAGCATCCACGACTTTGATAACACTTACGAAGGGCTGCTGATGACGTTCAATGGAAAGATTCCGACCGACACTGTTGTCGAGGATACCCAGCAATTGACGATCCCGCTTCGCCCGCAACCGGCCAGCGATTCGGTGGCCATCGCGACGAATGGCGCTGACGCTGTTCGGCAAAGGACACAGATCGAAGTTCCACCACCACCAGTGGAAGTGAAAGTCACGGGGAACCCCTATTAAATTGCTATGAAACTGCACACTGTTTCCTGCCTCGCGGTTTTGCTGCTCGGTGCCTGTGGGACGCTCCGCGCGGAACGCATCAACGAGAGCAAGACCTATAGCTACCACTCCTCGACGGGTTCCAAGACTCAAACTGCCGAGGAGATCGAAGACATCGGGGAACTCACGGAGAAGCAGGGTTTCAGTGCGTTCCGCGAAAAACTGCGGTTCAACGTCACGGCCCGTGAATCCTATACGACGAATGCCTTGCTGGAAGGCAGCCACAGCAGCAGCGATGCGGTCTTCCTGCCCACCATCGAAGCCGGCTTCCATACGCTGCTTGGTAAAAATTTCAGCTTCGATCTCGCGTTCAAGGTGGAGTCCGCGGTCTTCGCGAAATACGATGAGCGGAATTTCGCCGGCTACAGTGCGGTGGCCACGCTGGATTATCGGTTTAAGCCCGGCGCGCCCAAGCTCTTTGTGGGGGTCGAGCCTTACCGCTACGACAGCTTCGATACCGGCGACCTGCTCACGCAGGCGATTGGGCTTACTGCCGGAGCGGACTGGGAGGTTCCGTTCAATGCCGGTCGTTCCTTGGCTTTCGTGGGCTATCGGTTCACGGACTACCTCGCTGATCCGAATATCGACAGCCGACTGGTGCATCGTGCGGTCGTCGGCATGGGACACCAGATCCGGTCAAACGTCACCGGTCAGTTCTACTATCTCTATCAACACAGCGATTATACCGATTTCGATCGCGCGGATAACAAGCACACCGTCGCCGCAAACCTGATTTATCAGTTCTCGCGGCACTGGTTTGGAAGTTTGACGACCAGTTACGTGAACAGCGATTCGAGCCAGAACGGCGCCAGCTACGAGGGCTTTAACGCGGGGCTGGGTGTGACGGTTCAGTTCTGATCCAATCGGTTCGATCGATTCCGCCTCATGGGCCGGATGTCAGCGGGAAGAAAAAGCAGGCCAAATCAAGCGGCCAGTCCGCCTCTGGGTTTTTCTTGGGTCAGACCCTCCATGAGGATCACATCCTGTGAGCGGTCCACCTGGAAGTAAGTTGGCTTACTTTGCAGGTGCAGCAGATTGGCGGTGAAATATTTCAGCAGCATGGCCAGCAGCATGGCGCTGAGGCCGCCGAGAAAGAGCGGGGCGAGGAGCTGCCAGGTGGTGCCGAAACCCGCTCTCCCATCCAGCAGAACTTGAACGGCGAGCGCGATGCTGAAAAGCAGGGCCGTCCTCGCGACGATGGCCATGAGTCGTGACCAGCGGGCCTCCGAGGAAACGAGCATTCGGCGGGCGTGGGAGAACAATCCGCGTGTGGTCCAGCCACTCACCTTTTGTTCGATGAAGCGCCAGTCCTTCATCGCGATGGTGTGCGTACCGAAACGGTCGGTGAACCAGCACAGCGGAATATCGATATACGGCTCGTGCCCCGCCGCCGCCGCCGCCGCTCGGGCCGTGGTTCCGCGGACGAGGCGGAAGCTATTGAAATCGCGCACTCGCGGATTGCCGGTGAGCAGGGCGATCAGCGCCTTGCACAGCCGGGAAGATCCGTCCCGGAAGAGCGACTGATGCACCGCCTTCGCCGGGCGCGCATAGATCACGTCCAGACTATGCTGGGCGGCGAGAGTCAGCATCGCACGAATGTGCTGCGGATGATGCTGCAGGTCTTCATCGAGAGTGACGATCCAGTCCCCGCAGGATTGCAGGATGCCGGCCACGGTCGCCGGGTGCTGGCCAAAATTCCGGGCCAGCGTGATGACTCTCACCCAGGCATATTGCCGGCGGAGATCGGCGAGAACCTGCGCGGAACTATCCCGCGATCCATCGTCCACGAAGATGACCTCAGCCAGATCGAGCGGCAGTCCCTCCGATTTCCAGTCGTGTGCCACCTGCGCCAGGGCCTTCACCAGCGCGGGCAGGGTGAATTCTCCGCGGTAAACGGGAATCACCGCAGAGATCTGGACAGGACTCATAATCCGAAAAACAGAGAGCGGCTGCTCGGGTGTGTCGTTGTCTTCCTGGTGTTTGCCAATGTGATTCTGGCGCGGGCCGTGGAAAAGTGTTAAGCGGGCGCGCCGCGTGAAGCAATGGAAGCTCGACAAGGCAGAATGCATGGCGAGAACTGCATCCGCTTGAACGGCCCGCTCCCATTCCGATCCGACTTCCGTGCCCGAGCAGCCATTTTCATCCCGGGCGTGCTCGTGCTCCTGTGGTGCCTCGTCCAACTTGCGCGTGATCCGAAGTTTTTCTGGAATGACGATTTCCAGGGCCAGGCGATGCCGTTTTTCGAGGAGATCGCACGCTCGTGGCGGGAAGGGGAATGGCCGATTCTCAGCCGCAACTCGTGGTGCTCCGGGAACCTCGCGGGGGAGTTCCAGTACGGCACATTTTCCCCTTCGGTCACTGCGTTCGTCCTGGCGATCTGGTCGCTCCCGCTTTCTCTTCCGGCGAAAGCGGCCGCCCTGGCGATCGTCCATCTCATCTGGCTGGCGACTGGGGTCTTTGTCCTCGGCCGCCTGCGCGGTCTCACTGTGCCGCTGGCCACGACGGCGGCGCTGGCGACCAGTTTGTGTGGCTGGCTCATCGCCTGGAGCGCGACGAATTGGATTTCCTTTGTCATCGGCTTCTCGTGGGTGCCGTGGGTCTGGTGGGCGCTGCAAACTGCCCTCACCAGCACCTCCGTTTGGAAGCGGTGGCTGCGCCCGGGCCTCTGCGTGGCGCTTTTGATCACGGCCGGCAATACCTTCGCGACCATGATGGTGCCGATGATCGCGGGGTGGCTGTTCCTGCAAGCGGTCATCCGCGATCGGGAATGGCGGGTGTTCGGCCCGCTCGTCGTCGCGGGCTTGCTGGGTGCCGGGTTATCGGCCCCAGCCTGGTGGCTCTTGCTGGAAGCGGCGTCGCTCTCGCCGCGCTGGAACTGGGGAATGGCCCTCCAACATGCCTGGATCGTGCCCTGGCGGGCTTGGGTGGGACTGGTGCTTCCATCTTTCGTCACCCCGTGGCCTTACTATTCCGGCGAATATTTCCGGCATGCGAGTGTGGAGCTGGCGTGCGGCCTGGTGCCGGCCGCCGCGCTCGCCGCGGCGGTCGTTTTTCAGCCCAAGACCACCGTGCGGAAACTGCGTTGGGAGCTGATCTTTCTGATTTTTTGCATTCTCCTGGTGAGCCTGCCCAGCGCTGGGCAATTCCGCTGGAGCTTTCGGTGGCTGCCGCTCTTTCATCTGATCCTGGCCCTGACCGCGGCGGCGGCCTTGCAAAATGGGTTCGCGCGGCGCGCGGCGATTTGTGGTGTGGGCCTGACCGGTGCGGCCTGGGCCGGCATTACGCTGTTTGGAGAAAATCGCAGCCCCGTGCTGTCGGCCTGGCTGCTCGGGATCGGGGTGGCCTGGTGGCTGGCCCAGCGTTTCCTTCCGCGGGTGTTGGCCGACTGGCTGCCGGCGGCAGTCGTCGCCCTTTCGCTCGGGGCCACGTTTTGGTTTTTGCCGACCCATCATCCCTCGTATCAGACAAAGTTTTCCTTCGATGAAACTATCCTGAAGCCCGAGCCGCTGGACCCGGATCGGCTCTATCTCAGCCTCCACTCGTTCAAAGAAATCGTGGATGCCGACCGCCGGCCTGCGGGCTTTGGCACGATCGTGCGACCGGTGAACACCATGCACTCCGCCGGCCTCCGTTTCCTGAATGGCTACAGCTCGTACTCCGGCCTGGAGGTGCGAGCCTTGTTTGAACATCACGGCAGCCTTCTGCCAGAAAAGGCCGGGTCCCTCACCGGGCCGGACGGAGAGCGCCTGCTGATGTTTCTGGGCGTGGATGGGATCGTCTTCTCCGACGAGTACGCGCATTTTGCCGGGACCCTCGGACCGCAGTGGAAAAAGGTGACCGCAGCACCCGAGGGGGTCGTTTATCATCGCGAACCGCGTCGCTTTCAGCCGGTGAAGGTGCTCTCATTTCTATTTGATCGCCCGGATGTGCCGCTGGCGGATCCGGTGGTGGAAATCCTCGCCGAGCGCCGGAACAGCGTCACCGTCCGCATCACTGCCCTGCCGGCGATTACCAAGCTCAAGTTGGGTGATTCGAAAGCCTCGGCGGTGGCGCCCATTGCCTTCGTGCGTCCCTACCTGCCGGGCTACGAAGCCTTTCTTGATGGAGCGCCTGTTCCGGTACGGGCTTATCGCGGCATCCTGCCGATGGTCGAACTGCCAGCCGAAGCCGGCGGCATCCTGGAACTCCGCTATCGCCCGCACGGCCTGACCCGCGGCGCGGTGCTCTCCGCGGTTTCGGCGGCGGTGATGCTTCTGATCGCGGTCATCGGTCGGAAACGGCGCGCCGCCTGACGCTCAATCCGCGCTGATTTCCGTGGAGAAAATCAGGCCTTCCGCGCGGAGTTCCCGCGCCGCCTTCACCAGATCCGGCCAGTCTTGCAGCAGGTCTCCGTAGCTTGCGAGCAGCCGCTGCATGAGTCGCCGGTTCTCCGCATCCGGGCGGTGCGGCTTGAGTTCGAGAGGGATGTCAAAGTCGTCGTGCTCCAAGGCCTGCCGGAGATGGCTGATGAAGCTCTCCACATCGCGTCGCCAAAAATCGGGTGCTTCCCTTTCCTCGCGCAGCAGATCTTCGAGAAAACTCAATTCATTGGCTTCCATCTGGAGCACGATCGCCCGGAGAGAATGCCGGAAATCGCCGGGGGGCCGCGCCGCAAACGCGGAAAGAGAACGCCCCAGGGTCCGCATCCGTTCGGCGATATCCGCATGCTCGGGTGGCGCACAAAGGAGGAGAATCGAACGCACGAGGACGGCGAATTCGAAGACGGTCGCGCGGTTTTCAGCACTGAGGTCGCCCGGTTGAAGCACCGGTTTATTTTTGCCCGAATCGTGATGGAGTGCGATGGGGAGATGGCCGGCCACCGAATGCGGGCAGCAGAGCCAGGTGGCTATGGCAAAGATCATGTCCTCGGCGTGCAGAACCGGAAAAAAAGGCGGGAGCAGCTCGCGATGATCCAGGCCGATGGTCATCCCCGGCGCGAGGTAACCGCTCCCGATGGCCGGATTCGCCACGCCGAAAAGCACGCTGCGGTTGCCAAAGGCGGCACGGTAGAGCGCCTCGGAGGAAGTCAAGCGCGCGAGGTTTCCTTCCGTGAGGTAAAAATAGTAACAGGACGTGGGCGTGCCCGGGTCGCCGAGCTGGCCGAAGTAGGTCGTCCGCAGGCGTGCCGGATTCTCTTCGATGCGACGGAGGATGTCATCGTCGGCGCACGAAAGATCGATCTGCGGCGCCTTGAGATCCGCGGGGAAGAGCGCGCCGATGTCCCGCCCGAGCATGCTTTCGTGGGCGCCGAGAAAATCGATCTCCTCGAATTTTGCCGCCGCCAGGGCCCCCTCGCGATCCGGAAAAAACTGGCGGAAACAAGGATCGCCGCGGCCAAAGATCGAGACCCGCGCTTCCGCGGCAGGGATCGGCGCCATCTCGCAGAGCACGTCGTCATCCACGCTGACCGTCGCGTTTCCGGCCTCGTGGAGCAGGAGCGCATTGCGATTCGCGCCGCACGCAAATCCGGCGTCGAGCGGATCGAAGAGCGCAAACTCCACGGAACTCGCCCGGCAGCCGCTGCGCTCGATCAGCGCTGCGGCGTAACGCCGCTTTTCTTCCTCGCCCATATAACGCAGCGGCAGATTTTGCTCCCGCTTGAGTTGCTCGAGCAGCGCCCGAAAGCCGGCGCGATGTTCCGGCAAATGCGAGCTGTCGGTCACCAGCATCTCCACCTTGCGGCCGTGCTTGCGCAGATTCTCTCCGAAGCTCCTGAGACAACGTTCCAGCATCACCGTCCGGGGACCGCCCGTGGGAATGCCGATGACCTGGATGGGTGCGGGCTGGTTGGCCGCATCGACGGTGGCGGCGCAACGGGCGCGGATTTTTTCGGCGGAAATCAGCAGCCCGGCGTCGATCAGCTTCGGCAGCCAGGAAGTCAGCGCTTCGAGTTGCAACGATCCCCAGTGGTAACGCTCCACCTGTTGCACGACGTGCTGTTCCATTGTCAGGAATTCATCGCAGTGCAGCAGAAAATCGACGACGAACGAGGGCACCGCCAGTGGCCCCAGATCGCGCATGAAGACGAGATGCTGGTCTTCCCCGGCCGCGTAGAAGGCGAAGATGCCTTTGCGCCACAACTCGGTGGAACTCGCGGATGGCAGCGCCGGAGCCTCGGAAATTTCCCGGGAGATGGCCGTCTCCGGCGAGGCGGGTTTCGACTGAAAGAGTGAAAGCAGGCCCATCGCGTCTTATTGAACAGCGCGGGGCGGTTGCCTTCCAGTCGCAATTCCCGTTTCATCACCCCGCTCATGACGACCGCCAACAAAGTCACCATCGCGCGGATTCTCATGATCCCGCTCTTCGTCCTGATGGCCATCTACTATGGCCGCGACAAGGAGGCTTGGCAGCGCTGGTGCGCCATTGGGATTTTCGTCGCCGCCGCCGCAAGCGACGGCATCGACGGATACATCGCGCGGCATTACAACCAAAAGAGCCGGCTCGGCGTCATCCTCGACCCGATTGCCGACAAAGGGCTGCTCCTCGCCGGCATCATTACGCTCAGTCTCTCGAACTGGTCTTACGAATTTCCGCTCTGGTTTCCGGTGCTCGTCGTCACGCGCGATGTGGTCATCGTCGGTGGGGCGCTGGCGTTGCATTACCTCAATGGCAACGTGCGCGTGCGCCCGAGTTGGATGGGCAAGACGGCCACCGCTCTGCAAATGATCGCCATCGCGCTCTGCATGCTGCAATTGAACCTCTTCCACACGACTTTCGTCGTTGGCTCCCGCCTGTTGACCGTAAACTTTCTCGACCTCCCCGTCTGGCTCGCAGGATTTTTCACCCTCATCTCCGGGTTCGGCTATGTTGCCGACGGCATCCGGCAGTTGCAGACCCACGGCCACGCCGACTCCAAGCCCACCAACGAAATCTAAATGTCCCGCACCGTCGCCATCGTCGGCCGTCCCAACGTCGGCAAATCCGCGCTCTTTAACCGCCTCGCGGGGCGAAAAATTTCCATCGTCCACGACCAACCGGGTGTCACGCGCGACCGCATCACCGCCAAGTGCAAGCTGGGCAACGACCCCTTCGAGATCATCGATACCGGCGGCATCGGTGCGAAGGTGGATGCGAGCTTCACCGATCAGGTCCACGCCGAGGTGGACATCGCCCTCGGCTCCAGCGACGTGCTGCTCTTCGTCGTCGATGGCCAGGACGGCCTGACTCCCGTGGACCTGGAACTCGCCCGGATGCTGCGCAAGATCGACAAGCCGCTCATCCTCGTGGTCAACAAGATCGATGTGGATCAACACATGCCGAATGCCGCGGAGTTCAGCCGCTTGGGGTTCGAGAACTTCCTCGCCATCAGCGCCGAGCATAACCGCGGCATCCTCCCGCTCGTCGCGTGGACCGAGCGTCTGCTCCCACCGCCGGTCTATGCCGAGCCGTTGTCCGGCTCCGCCGAACATCCGATCAAGATCGCCATCGTCGGCCGCCCCAATGTCGGCAAGTCCTCGCTGACCAACGCCATCCTCCAGGACGACCGCACCCTCGTCAGCCCGATCAGCGGCACCACGCGCGACGCCATCGACATTCCCTACGAACGCCACGGCAACCACTACGTCCTCATCGACACCGCCGGCATCCGCCCGCGCGGCAAGGTGGACAATGCGGTCGAGGTCTTCAGCGTCATGCGTGCCGAAGGGAGTATCCGCCGCGCGGATATTTGCATGCTGGTCATCGACGCGACGATGGGGGTGACGGCCCAGGACAAAAAGATCGCCGGGAAAATTCAGGAATCGAAAAGACCGTGCATCGTCGCGATCAACAAATGGGACCTGATCAAGGAGCGCACTGAGGATAAGGAATCGCTCAAGGCGGTCCTCGATGAAATGCGCGCGGAGCTTTTCTTCCTGGATTACGCGCCCACGATGCTCGTCTCCGCCAAGACCGGAGCCGAACTGACGCGCCTGTTCAAAACGATAGAGCGCGTTCAAAAAGAAGCGCACGACCGCATCGGCACTGGCGTTCTCAACCGCCTTTTCCAAGCCGCAGTCTCCGCCCATCCGCCCGCCATGCACGGCGGCAAGCGCTTCAAAATCCTTTTCGTCACGCAGCCCGAGCACGAGCGCACCGAGCCGATCCCGCTGCCGAAATTCGTCCTCTTCGTAAACGACGACAAACTCCTCGACGACAACTACCGCCGCTTCATCGAAAGCCAGATCCGCGAAAAAGCGCCCTACACCGGACTCCCGATCACCTTTACCTTCCGCGCGCGTACGCCGCGCGACAGTTCCAACGACACCCGCGGTTCGAAGTTTGGCCGTCACCCGGAGACCGGCGGGAAAGACGGGCCGCGTGGACCACGCCCAAAAAATTCGTGGAAGAAGGGCAAGCCGAAGGAACGGCTGGGCGGCTGACGTCGAAACGGAGCGGCGAATTCATTCCCCGTCCCCTTATCCCCGCCTAGCGCATCAATTCAAGTCGAGGGAATGCCGATTCCATAAACGTGTCATCCTGAGCGGAGCGAAAGTGGCGAGGCGGGCGCAGCGCAGTCGAAGGATCCCGCGCAAAGCGAACCTGTAGTGCAGAGAATCTGCCGGAACCGATTCGCGCATGTCGGGATCCCTCGACTCCGTTCCGGCCCTCCTTCGCCCGCGACGGAACTCCGCTCGGGATGACCGTTCTTTTTGTTCCCGCTCCTGCACCGACCGATTGAGCTTTGTCTTGCAAAGTAACGCTTTGCTGCGCAAAGTGCGCTTCATGCAGACCAGCACCGAAGCCGAGGAACACCTGCGCGTCATCCGCTCGCTCATGGAAAAAGCGACGATCTATCGGGCGATTTCCGCGCCGGCAGCTTTGCTGGGCGGAACGATCTCCGTGGTCGTGGCGGGCGTGGCGTGGTTTTTTTCGGGACGTGCGGATTTTCCAAGCGGATTGCCGTTTGCGACCACATGGCTGTCCGTGCTCGCGATCACCAGTGCCGCCAACCTTTGGCTGTTGCGCCGGGATGCTCATCGTCGTGGGGAAGTCTTCGTCTCGCCCGGCATGCGCCTCGCGTTGCGTGCCATGATGCCGGCATTGCTGGCCGGTGGTCTTTGCCTCTTTCTTGAAGCGGACGGCGGAGCCCCTATGCTCGCCTCGCTCTGGTTACTGCTCTATGGGGTGAGTCTGCTGGCGGCAGCGCACTTTGCCCCTGCTTCGATTCGTTGGCTTGGGCGCATCTTCTTCTCTGTCGGCGCTGCTTTATTGCTGAGCGGGGCGGAGATGTTCGACTGGTGGCGTGGCGCCAATCAGGAACTGACCGCCCATGTCCTGATGGGCGCGACGTTCGGCCTTTTCCACCTGATTTACGCCGCCTGCACCTGGCCTCGCAAAACCAACGGCGAAACGTGACCGATGTTCGACTTCGAGAAGATCGACAAGATCATCCATGAAAAAAGCCGCCTCGGCATCATGACGCTCCTCGCCACCCGATCGAGCTGGTCGTTTCAGGATTTGAAAGCAGAGCTGGAACTCAGTGACGGCAACCTCGTGACGCACCTGCGCACCTTGCACGACAACGGCTACGTCGCCGTGACCAAGGAAATGCTCGACCGTCCGCAGACCAGCTATTCGCTCACCGCCAGGGGCCGCACTTCCTTTCAGGACTATCTCACCATCCTGGAACAGATCGTCAAAGCCGCCCGCCCGTAAATTTTTTTGAATCAAAGCTTTGTAATACAAAGCTTAGTCCGAACACCCATATATGAAAATCCAACTCGCAGAACACTACGGACTTTGCTTCGGCGTCCGTGACGCCATCGCTCAAGCGGAGCAACTCGCCCACGAAGGCCCGCTGACCATCCTCGGCGAACTCGTCCACAATCCCGTCGTTCGGGAACGGCTGGCCGGGCAGGGCGTGACCGAAGGTTCGCTCGCGGAAACAAAGTCCGCACGGACGCCGCAGGTGATGATCACCGCGCACGGCGCCTCGGATCGCAAGCGTGCCGAATGGCGCGGCGCCGGTTTTGGCGTCGCGGATGGCACCTGCCCGCTGGTCCGTCACGCCCATGATCAACTCCGCCTGCTCGTTTCGCTCGGATATTTTCCGGTAGTGATCGGCAAGCCGGGGCATGTCGAAGTGGAAGGGTTGATCGGCGATTTTCCCGGGGCCTTTGTCCTCGAAAATAGCGAAGACATCGAACGACTGCCGAGCGCCGCACGCTACGGCGTCATTTCCCAAACCACGCAACCGCTCGACAAAGTTCACGCGCTGGTCGCCGCGATCCGCACCGCCCGCCCCGAAGCCGCAGTGCGTTTCGCTGACACCGTTTGCCAGCCGACGAAGAACCGCCAGAATGCTCTGCGCAAGCTGATCGCCGAATGCGACACGCTGGTCGTCGTGGGTGGGCGCAACAGCAACAACACGCTGCAACTCGTCGCCGCGGCAACGCTCGCAGGGCGCGCGGTTTTCCACGTCGAGCGGCCTGAGGAACTGCAAGCCGGCTGGTTCGAGCGCGCGGAAGTGGTCGGGATCACCGCGGGGACGAGCACTTTGAAAGAAACCGTCGCGGCAGTGCATGACCGGCTCCGGACGATCTCCGCCGGGCGCACTTCCGGCCAGGCGTTCGCCGCCGTTTCGTAACACTCTATGAAAGCCTCCACCATTCATCCCGAGTTGCCCTTTCGGACCAAGCTTCGCCCGCGCTGGCTCCCGCGGGAGATGGTCGAAGCGCCGCTGCTGGAGCGCGCGGCCCATGCCGCGCCGATCGCACCGCGCACCGCGTTGCTGATCAATCCGTTTTATCCCAAGGACGCCCACGCCAGCTTTGGCAAACACGTCCTCACGCCGACGCTTGCGCTGACCAGCTTCGCCGGGGCAACGCCCGAGCATTGGGGTGTGGTGTATTGGGATGAAAATCTGCTCCACGGACGGCCGCCGTGCGCGCCGATGCCGGAGGTGGTGGGAATCACCGTGCATCTCACTTTTGCGCACCGCGCCTACGAGTTGGCGGATTGGTATCGAGTGCGCGGGAGCAAGGTGATCCTCGGCGGTTTGCACATCGTCTCCTGCCCGGACGAAGCCGCGCCGCATGCCGATGCGCTGGCCATCGGCGATGGCGTGCAGCTTTGGCCGCGCATCCTCGCGGATGTCGAACGCGGCGCGCTCCAACCGGTGTATCGCGTGATGTACGAAAACGAATACCGCACCGATCCAGCGCCGCGGCGCGCGTTGTTGCCGCGCCGGAGTTTTCTCACCACTACCAGCCTCATCGCCACGCGTGGCTGTCACAACCGCTGCGGTTTTTGCTACCTCTCGACCGAGGGCCTGCGCATGCCGTATCGCGTGCGCGACGTGGAGCAGGTGGTCGCCGAATTCCGCGATAATGAGCAACCCTATGCGGTCTTCATCGACAACAATCTCGGTTCGCGGCCCGAGTATTTGCGCGGTCTCTGCCGGGCGCTGCGCCCGCTGGAGAAAATCTGGAGCGCGGCGGTCACGCTCGACGTGACTGACGATCCGTCGCTCGTTCGCGAGATGGCGCTGGCGGGCTGCACGGGTGTATTCATCGGCTTCGAGAGCCTGTCGGATTCCAATCTCGTGCAAGCGCGCAAACGCACGCCGCGCACCGAGGACTACGCGCGTCGCGTCCGCATCCTGCACGATCACGGCATCCAGGTGAATGGCAGCTTTGTGCTCGGCTTCGATGACGACCGCAAGGATGTCTTCGCGCTGACCGCCGAATGGATCGAGGCGAACCGGCTCGAATGCGCGACTTTTCATATCCTCACGCCGTATCCCGGCACGCCGCTCTTTCGCCAAATGGAAAGCGAAGGGCGGCTGCTGCACCGCGATTGGAGCCGCTACGACACCAGCCACGTCGTCTTCCGGCCCAAACATATGACGCCCGAGGAACTCGCGCACGGTTACGGCTGGATTTATCAGCGGCTCTTTTCCCACACCTCGATCTGGCACCGGCGTCCGGAGGACTGGCGATCCGTCGCGCCCTATCTCGCGATGTCTTATCTCTACAAGCGCTCGAACCGATTCTGGCACCTGCTGATCAAGCACAACCTCGTGCATACCGTGTGGCATCCGCTGGTCGAGTGGACGCGGCGGCGGCATTTGAAATTCCGCGTCCGTCTTGCCGCAGAAACGGAGTCCACGCCGGCGGATTTTCTGCCCAGCGGTTCGGTCGTTTCCGCGGGTGTTTGAGCGCCACCATTTTTCCATGAATTCAACATCCATCCCACTCGACGCCGCGCGGGAGCGCGTGCTTCCGATCCTTGGCCTCACGACCGCGCTGACCTGGCTCGGTGATTTCCTCTTTTGGAATCATCCGCCGGGCATTTCGGTGGCGATCTACGCCGTCGCGCTGGCGGCGACGCTGCTCGTGCGGCCTGGCGGTGAGCGACCGAGTCGCAGCGCGTCGATCGCTGCGGCGCTGATGCTCCTCGCGACTATCGCGACCACGCTCGAGAATTCGTTCAGCAATGTCGCCGTCCTCGCCGCGCTCCTCGCGGTCATCATGGGGGAGCGGCATTTTCCTCAACTGGCGTGCGGCTGGGCGCGCTGGTCGGAATCGTTCGTCGCCTGGCTGGCTGGCTGGCGGCGCTGGCCGTGGCTGGCGCGCGCTTGCGCAGACAGCGAACTGACGCGCACCGGTCTGAACTCGATCACCACCGATCGCGCCGCGCGTTCCTTCCAGATCATTGCTCCGGCGGCCTGTCTCGCGGTGATCTTCAGCATCGTGCTGAGCTTTGGGAATGCGGTTTTTGGTGAACTGATCGCGCGCTCCGCGAGCTACGCGGTGCAGTGGATTTTCTCCTTCGATTTTTCCTTCACGCGTTGCCTGTTCTGGATCGCCCTCGCGACCGTCGCCCTCGTGGTCGTCCGTCCGCAATCAGCAGCGGCGCAACCGCGGTTTTGGACGCGCCCGTTGCGTATCTGGGCGCGGGCCGATGTGACCGTGGCGGTGTGGCAAAGCGGAGCGGTGCTCGCCGTCTTGAATGCGCTTTTCTTCGCAGTGAACACGATCGATGTCATCTACCTGTGGAGTCACGCGGGACTGCCGGCCGAGGTGCGCTTCAGCGAGTTCGTCCACCGAGGCGTTTACAGCCTCATCTTCGCGGTGTTGCTTTCCGCGGTCGTGATCGCGGCGATTTTTCAGCAGGAGCAAAACGTCGCGCAGCGGCGGGTGTTGAAGGTGCTCGCCGGGGTGTGGATCGCGCAGAATCTCGTGCTCATCGCCGGCGTGTTCCTGCGGCTGAAACTTTACGTGGACGCCTATCAATTTAGCGAACTGCGCGTCTATGTCGGCTGCTTCCTGCTGCTCATCGTGGTCGGCTTCGGATTGCTGGCCTGGCAGGTCGCGCGCGGCGGAAGCCTCGGCGCTCTCCTCTGGCGCAATGTCCTCTCGACCTTTGCGCTATTTTTCGTGGTGCAGTTTCCCGATGTCGCGGGCTGGGTCGCGCGCTTCAATGTCGCACAATGGCAGCGCGAGCCAACGCGGACCCTGGACCTCGCGTATCTCGAAGTACTCGGACCCGGCGCGTGGCCGGCGCTGATCGACGTTGGCTCATCGAGGGATCGGTCGCATCACGCCGCGGCAGAGGCGCGGGAACGCGTGATTCGCTTGGCGGCGGATGAAGCCGAGCATCGCCTCCTGCGCGATTGGCGCTCCATTCAAGTCCGCCGCAAAGCGCAGGGGCGCGAATTAATTGCCGCCGCCGCGCGATTTCAGATCCCGCCCTGACGCGTCTCGCGCCGTTACGGGACGCGCGTGTCCTTCGGCCAGTTCAGGATGTCGAGTTCGGGCTCTATTTTTGCCTCGGGCGGCCAGGTGAAGTGGCAGGCTTCGCAATAAAACTCCTGGGCAATCACGCCCGTGGCGGCAAGGGCGGCGGGCAGCGCGCCCATGAGGGTGCGGCGGGAAAATTGCGGGAATTCAATTCGCGAGGAACCGCATTCCGGGCAGATGACAGCTTGCTCCAGCGCAGGTTCGGCACCCTTCGCCTCCGCGAGCAGAGCCAGCGCGCGCTCTTCCTCGGCGGAGTGCACGCGCACCCGCATGTGGGCACGGGGATGCAGATTGAAAAGCTTCCACTTTTGTTCGTGGGTCTCGTCATAGACTTCGGCGTCGATTCCGGCGTCCTTGAGGCGCCCGGCGACTTGATCGGCGGGCCCGCGTTCATTGAACGTCGCGACGGTGATAAGCTGTTCCATAATTTGTTGCTGGGGATTCGTTGCTGCAGGCCTCGGTGTCCGTGTTGAAATGATTCACCCGCCAAAGCTGCGGGGCAAGGATTTCTACACCCCACGGCCTAAGCTTGTGCTTCAGGCGCGGGTTGTGAAAGCTGCCTGCCTTCACCCCGCCAGACCTCCCGCCCATGAAATTCACTCCCCTCCACACCAATCGCCGTTCCTTCCTCAAAGGGCTTTCCGCCACGACCGCGGGCGGCCTCCTGCTTCCACATATTCTGCGTGCGCAGGGCGCCGTGCCCGCAGGCAAGCGACTCGGCATTGGTTGTATCGGCGTGGGCGGCAAAGGTGGTTCGGACATGACCAACGCGGCCAAGGATAATGACATCGTGGCGATCTGCGACGTGGACGAAAAGAGTCTCGCCAAGGCCGCGGAGAAATTTCCCAACGCGAAACAGTTCCGCGATTTCCGCAAGATGCTCGATGAGGTGAAGGAGATCGACGGCGTGACCATTTCGACGCCCGATCATTCGCACTACCCCGCGGCGATGCATGCCATCGCGCTCGGCAAGCACGTCTTTATTCAGAAACCGCTCGCCAATACGCTCTGGGAAGGGCGCCAGTTGCACCTCGCGGCGCAGAAAAAGGGCGTGATCACGCAGATGGGCAACCAGGGCCACACCTTCGACGACAACCGCCTGCTCAAGGAATGGATCGACGCGGGCGCGATCGGCGCGATCAAGGAAATCCACGTCTGGACAAACCGCCCGATCTGGCCGCAGGGCCGCGCGGTTTCCTTCAAGCCCGGCGATGCGCCCGCAACGGTGGACTGGCCGCTCTGGCTTGCCGCGACGCCGGATCACGCCTATTCGCCGGACATTCATCCTTTCAAATGGCGCGGCTCGCTTGAATGGGGTGCCGGGGCCATCGGCGACATGGGTTGCCATCTCATGGACCCGATCTTCTTCGCGCTCGACCTCGGCATGCCGCAGCGCGTGGAGGCCAACACCGAAGAAATGACCGTGCTCGCCTGGCCGCGTGGGGCATCGGTGAAATACACCTGGCAGGGGCACGCCAAGCATGGCGACATCACGATGACGTGGTATGAGGGCAAAAACCTCGACGGGACACCCAAGCAGCCCGCGCTTCCTCCAGAGGTCGGCGACCTGAAGCTCAAGGCGGGCGGCTGGTTCATCATCGGCACCGAAGGCGTGATCTACAACGGTGCCGACCAGTGCAAGAACCCGCAGATCTTTCCCGAGAAACGCGCCCAGGAATTTCTCGCCCAGCCGCTCGACAAGAAGTACCCGCGCAGCCCGAGCGCTGGCGATCCGCAGAACGAGTGGACGCTCGCGATCAAGGAGGGCAAAGCGTTCCCGTTCATGTCGCAGTTCGATTATGCCGTGCCGCTCACCGAACTCGGGATGATCGGCGGGCTGGCCATGCGGTGCGGTATTCCCATCGGCTGGGACTCGGCGAAACTGGAAGTCCCCGGCCTGCCCGAGGCCGCGCAGTTCATCAAGCGGGCTCATTACCGGAAGGGCTGGGAGTACTCGGCTGACAAAATCTAAACGTGTCCCAAGCCTCCAACGTCCTCGGCGGTCCGCTCCAGCCTTGCAGCTTCGAGCCGCTCACCGGTTTTTACCGCGATGGTTGCTGTCACACCGGCCCCGGCGACCGCGGCTTGCACACCGTTTGCGTCGAAGCGACCGCAGAATTTCTCCGCTTTTCACAAGAAGCGGGTAACGACCTCTCGACGCCGGTGCCCGAGTATCAGTTTCCCGGATTGAGGCCCGGCGATCATTGGTGCCTCTGCGTCACGCGCTGGGTCGAAGCCTTGGAGGCCGGATGCGCGCCGCACGTCTTTCTCGCGGCCACGCACATCTCGGCGCTGGAATACGTCGAACTTGCGGACCTCCAGGCCCACGCCGCCGACTGACAAAGCATCGGGAAATTTTTGTGGTCTCAGGGTGGACCCGGCGGCGCTCCGTGGCCTTGGGCGTTTCCCAAGTCATCAAACTGTGACAATCGCGACCTTGACGGGTGAGGAGGTCTTTCCCTAAGCACCGCTCTCCTATGGCTGAAGCTGAACTTGATGTCTCGAAGCTGTCGGTGCCCGAACTGCTCGCCACCGCCGCCGGCATCGCGTCGGCGCTCGAAGGGAACGCCAATTTTCCCGAGCCGAAACCCACGCCCGGGATCTTGAAGGAAATTGCGTCGGAACTGGAGAGGGCGGAGGTGATTTACCGGGAGGAGCGCAAGCGAGTGATCAAGGCGCAGGCCGTGCGCGATTCGCTCGCCGAGACGCTGCGCGCAGCGCTGGCGCAGGAAGTGGAGTATGTGCAGGAGGCGAGCGGCGGGGAGGTCGCGAAGATTTTGAGTGCCAACCTCCATGTGGAGGAAGAAACGCGGATCTGGCCATTTGGGTCGGCGGGCGATGTGGAGGAGTTGTCGGCCAGTGCAGGGGATGAAGCGGGCGAGATCGATCTCGCCTGGGATCCGGTGCCCGGGGCGAGCGGATACGAGGTTGAGATCGCCTACGATATCACCGGCGAAGGACCCTGGGAGCAAAGCGGCGCGACCACCAAATCGAAGCTCACCATTGAGCGACTCGACAACCGCACCCGCTATTGGTTCCGCGTCCGCGCGGTAAATGAGCGCGGGGCCGGGGACTGGAGTCCGGCAGTGATGAAGTTCGCGCCCTGAACAGGCGGACTCGGGCTCGCGGAGCTCGCGCCACCGAATGCGGAAGTCGGCGCCGGTCAGGATCGGCGAAAGCTAGGCCGAAAAGGTGGGTTGATTGGCGCTCTGGCACTTGGCATACGGCGGGAGTGGTGGCACCTTGCCGCCATGAAATCCCCCCAGATGTTCTCCTGCCTGTTTGCGCTCCTTTTCTCCGCCGCCGGTGTCTGGGCTGCGGGGTCGGATGTGCAGCAATTCCTGACCGAAGGCCAGACAGCTTACATGCGCGGGGATTTGGCCACGGCCAAATCGGCGTTCTCCATGGCGTATCAGATCGATCCGCGCAATCAGGTGGCCATCGGCTATCTCAAACGGATCAAAGTGGACGAGGCGAGCAAGCCGAAGGGCAACGATCAGGAGAGACAACTCGCGGCGTTGATCATCCCGCAGATTCAATTTCGCGACGCGACGGTCGGCGCCGCGCTCGACTATTTCAAGCGAGCCGTGGAGAAGCAGAGTGGGGGAAGGCAGGCGGTGAACTTCGTGGTGCAGCTTCCCGCCGAGCAAGTGAACACGCAGACAGTGACGCTGAATCTGACGAACGTCCCATTCACCGAGGCGGTGCGCTATTTCGCGGAGTTGGCCAATGCGACCGTCGTGTACGACAAATACGCGATCATGGTGAAGCCGAAGAGCACGGCCCCCGCGCCGGCGCCCGTGGCTCAGTAAAGGACGCGGGTCAGGTAGAGACCTTCCGCGGGTGCGGCGAAGCTGGTCTTGCGCGCGCCTTTTCCAGCGAGCAACTGGCTGATGAACGAAAGCTCGGCACGGCCCTGCGCGCAGCGGACGCAGGTGCCGGTGAGCAGGCGGATCATCTTGTAGAGAAAGCCGTTGCCCTCGAAGCGCAGCGTGAGGAGCGCGCCGCGGTGGGTGAGGGCAATGCGGTGAATGGTGCGAACGGTGGTTTCGGCGGTGTAGCCGGAGGAGCGATTGGCGGCGAAGCCGGCGAAGTCGTGCTGTCCCTCGAGGAGCGCGAGTCCGGCGCGCATGATGTCGAGATCGAGCGTGCTGGGCATGTGCCAGACCCGGCCGATTTCCAGCGGGTGGAGACACGTGTCGTTCCAGATGCGGTAGGTGTAGATCTTCCCGCGCGCATCGAAGCGGGCGTGAAACTCCGGCGCGGCGCGCGTGACTTTCAAAACGCGAATTTCGTTCGGCAGAAAATTGTTGAGCGCGCCCTGCCATCTCGCGACGGGAAGCCGATCGGCCGGCACGTCGGCATGGGCGATCTGCGCAAGGGCATGCACGCCCGCATCAGTGCGTCCGCTGCCCTGCACACTCACTTTCTCGCCGATGGTGTTGGCGAAGGCGGCTTCGAGATGATCCTGCACCGCGTCCTTCGTGGCCTGGCTCTGCCAACCGCGAAACGGGCGGCCATCGTAGGCAATGAGGAGGCGGAGGCGGAGGGTGGGGGCGGAGCTATCCACAAGGTGTCATTCTGAGCGGGGCGAAGAACCTCTGATCTCGGGTCTCTTCGCCGATCCGCACCAGGAAGGGGTCAGCATTTTCTTTTGCGGGTGACGAAAGGCCGAGGTCAGAGGTTCTTCGCAAGCTCAGGATGACGGGAAAGGCGCGCGGCGTTTTTACGCCGGGCCGCCCAGCATCGCTTGGGCATCGAGCCAGCCTTGCAGGATCATTTGCGCGGCGACCTGGTCGATGACTTCGCGACTGTTCTTCACGTTGCGGCCCGCTTCGTGAAGCGAGCGTTGCGCCGCGACGGAGGTGAGGCGTTCGTCCCAGAGTTTCACTTCGCAGGGGCAGGCGGCCCGCAGCCTCTCGGCGAACGCCTTCACCTTTTCCGCGGCGGGACCGTACGTGCCGTCCATATTGCGCGGCAGGCCGAGGACGATCGTCCCGATCTCGCTGCGCGCCGCGATGGCGGCGATATGCGCGACGGGATCGGCCACCTGTTTGACGTGAATCGTTTCCAGCGGATGCGCGAGCATTCCGAGTTCGTCGGAGATGGCGAGGCCGATGCGGGCTTCGCCGTGGTCGATGCCGAGGTGGCGTTTCATGGGAAAATCCGAAATCCGAATTTCGAGCCGGGCGGAGCGAGACAGCCGCGGGCGGAGGTGGGGCAAATCCGTAACAAACGTGGAAAGGAATGAATGTTGGAAAAACGGACGGACGTGCCGGTGGAAAATTTCATGCTTTCACTCATTTTGAATCTGTTTCGGATTTCGGATTTCGACATTCGGATTTTCCAATCTGCTACTGCAACTCGGGCGGGATGAGGGCGACGAGTTGCTTGATCTTCTCCGCTTCGTGGCGGTTGCAGACCAGCAGGGCGTCGGGCGTCTCGACGACGATGAGATCGCTCACGCCGAGCAGCGCGATGGTCCGCGCCGACTTGCTGAAGATGATGTTGTTCCGGGCGTCGAGCGTCTTCACGGTGCAGTTGCCCTGATTGCCCTCGGCGTCGCTGGCGAGGTATTTGGCTACGGCGGTCCAGCCGCCCACGTCGTCCCAATCGAAAGCGGATTCCACGACGAGGACGCGCCCGGCTTTCTCCATGATGGCATAGTCGATGGAGGTTTTCGGGAGCGTGGGAAAGGTGTCGCGCAGGAGTGCCGTTAGGTCTTCGCCGGCGTGGAGCCGCGCGATGAATTCTCCGAGCACCGGCGCGTAGCGATTGAAGGCTCCGACGATGGTGTGGACGGTCCAGATGAACATCCCGGCGTTCCAGCGGAAGTGGCCCTGAGCCAGAAAGCTCTCGGCCAACTCGGCGTTGGGTTTTTCGCGGAACCGCACGACTTCAAAGACCGGCGGCTCGCCGGGCCCGCTCGCGAGGCTGAAGGGCGCGCCTTGCTCGATATAGCCGAAGCCGGGGCAGGCCCACGTCGGTTTGATCCCGATGGTCACGATTTCGCCGGTTTCCTCGGCGGCGGTGGCGGCGACGCGCAAGGTGCGCTGGAAGCCGGCGGTGTCCTGAATGACATGATCGGCCGGCAGGACGACCATCGTGGCATCGGGTGCGCGGCGCGCAATCCAGCCCGCGCCGAGCGCGATGGCTGCGGCGGTGTCGCGCTTGGCCGGTTCGGCGATGATATTGGCCGCAGGCAGACCCGGGCAAAGGGCGCGCACGCCGGTTTCCTGATCGGAGTTGGTGAGAATCAGAATTTGTGCGGCGGGCACCAGGCCATCGAGACGGCGGATCGTCGCTTCGAGCAGCGTCTCGTCGGAAAAGAGCGAGAGGAGCTGTTTGGGTTTGGTCTTGCGGCTCAGCGGCCAGAAGCGTTCGCCGCTGCCGCCAGCGAGGATGAGGACGTAAAGGGGATTGGACATGCGAGTTTTCAAGTTTCCTTTTGGCAGGCGCGCGGCATATTGCGAGCACCATGTCGAAGTCGTCCGATCCCCTGCAAACCAGCCTCCTCGCGATTACCCAGACCGCCGTCGGTTGTGGCATCGGCCTGCTCATCGCCGGCAAGCTCGGTCGGCCCGCGCAGAAGACCACGGCGACGACGATGATTTCCGTGGGCGCGCTGCTCGCGCTGCCGGTGGTGGTGATGGCGGTCATCCGCACGGTCAATCGCCCCGAATCCGCGCGCGGCATGCGTCGCCGGCTGGATTCGATCCGGCGCGATTCCGGCTTCCCGGACGAAGCGGAGATTTTGTAAGGCGCCCAAGTCCGGGGCATGGCCGATGCTCGATAGAAGAGGTATGAAGCTCCCCCACTTCCATCGCCCCAAGATCGACCTGCACTCGGTCGCGCTCCAAACGACCCTCGAACTCGCCGCCGGCGGCATCTTCTGCGCCGCCCTCTTGCGTTGGATCGAGATGTAGAAGGGGGACGCCGTCACGCCGCACCCGGCTCGACCTCCAACTCCCTCCGCCGGGATTCGGGAGAGCAAGATTCCAGTGAAGTTCAGCTTCGACGGTCGCTATTTGCGGCGAGGGATCGAGCGGCGCGCCGGATTGGGGGCTGGGAGCGGTCCTCACGCTGTTGCTGCCGGCAGGCAGGCGCGGGCCAGCGTCGCCGGGCGATGGCAAAGGCTTCGGCCCATGAATCCGATAGATTGAAAAATAAAGCCGCAACTGGCCGGAGGTCAAAGTAGGCGGCTCTTCCCAGAGCCGCGGGCGTGGGCGAGCGGGACCGGGAAGTCCCGCCTACATGGGCCGCACCCCGATTCGGAAACGCCTTTTGGAAAACGCACCAGGCCGCCACGCGGCGGTTTGCGTTTTGCTGAGGCCGAATGCCGGAACGGCTACGCGCCGATGCGCACGCTCATGCCCATCGCTTGGAAAATCTCGTCACGCGTGTGCAGGTAACCGGCTGAGTCGAGATCGCGCGGGCGGGGGAGAGGGACATCGATGACTTGCTGGATCGTCGCGGGGCGGCGGCTCATGATGATCACGCGGTCGGCGAGCTGCACCGCTTCCTCGATGTCGTGCGTAACGAAGAGGACGGTCTTTTTCTCCGTCTGCCAGATGCGGATGAGGTCGCTGCGCATTTTCAGGCGGGTGATGAAGTCGAGCGCGCCGAACGGCTCATCCATGTAGATAATGTCGGGATTGGCGGCGAGGGCGCGGGCGATCTCGACGCGCTGGCGCATGCCGCCGGAGAGTTCGCGCGGGTAGCTATTTTCAAACCCCGTGAGGCCGACCATCTCGATGTAATGCGCGACGGTTTTTTCGCGTTCTTCCTCGGGCTTGGCGAGCAGGCCGAAGCCAATGTTTTCCCGCACGGTTAGCCACGGGAAGACGCCGTTTTCCTGGAAGACGAAGATCCGCCGCGGGTCGGGACCGCTGACCGGCTGGCCTTCGACGAGTGCGTCGCCGCGGGTCTGGTGGAGGAAACCGCCGATGATATTGAGGAGCGTGGATTTTCCGCAGCCGCTCGGGCCGACGATGCAGACGAATTCGCCGGGCGTGACTTGTAGATCGATGCGCTCGAGGACGTGGATGAGCTGGCCGGATTGTTTGCCGGGAAAGCTCATCCACAGGTCGCGGATGTCGATGACGGGCGTGGCACTCATGAGGGGAAATTCGAAGCACGAATATCGAAATCCGAAACAAATCTGAAACGCGTGAAATGGAGGAAAACAGATTGGCGCGCGCCCTGGCGGGAGCCTCGGATTTTCAGATTTCTGGTCATTTGAATTTGTTTCGGATTTCGTGCTTCGGATTTCGGATTTATCCCCGATTGGCGTAGCCCCAGCGGACTTCGTCGAAGGTTTCGAGACGGCGCACGAGCAGGTCGAGGACGAGGCCGATCAGGCCGATCATGATCATGCCGGCGACCACGAGGTCGTAGCGTTTGCCGGCGTTGCGCGCGTCGATGATCAGGTAGCCGAGGCCGGAATTGACCGCGATCATTTCCGCCGCGACGACGACCAGCCAGGCGATGCCGAGCGCGATCCGCAGGCCGGTGATGATCTGCGGCAGGCACGACGGGAAGATGATCCGGCGGAAGAGCTGGAGCCGGGAGAGGCCGAAGTTTTGCGCGGCGCGCAGATACACGGGCTGCATGTTTTGCACCGCTGCCGAGGCCGAGACGGTGATGGGGAAAACGCTGGCGAGGAAGATGAGGAAGATCGGCGCCAGTTCGGTGATGCCGAACCAGAGGATGGCCACGGGAATCCAGGCGATGGGGGAGATCGGGCGGAAGATTTGGATCATCGGATTGAATGCCTGATAGGCGCGGCTGAACCAGCCGAGGAACAATCCAAAGGGCACGCCAATGAGCACCGCGAGGCCGAATCCCCACGTCACGCGGAAGAGCGAGGCGACGATGTATTTGAGCAGCAGGTCTTTTTGCACCAGTTCGCCGATGCCGCGCACGACATCCATCGGGCGCGGGAAAATGTCGCTCGCCGAGACGCGCACCGCGACATCCCAGAACAGCAGAAAAATCCCCGCCACGGCGAGCGGCAGCGCGAGCTTCAGCCAGGCGTGCGGCTCGCGGCGGCGCTCGGGGGGCGCGTCGTCGTCCTGTTTCCTGGCGGGAGGATCGGCGGTGGCGGTGCTCACGGCTTCGGTCCCGCGAAATTCCACGCCTCCACCTTCGCCGTCGCCGCCTCGGCAAACGACGGATCGACGTAATCGGCAAAGTGCGCGGTGCCTTTCAAAATTCCGGACTCGACGCCAAGCGCTTCGATTTCTTCGAAGTCCGGCTGGAGCGGCGAGAGGCGCGTGTACTTTACGCGATCCGGCGGTTTGCTGAGCACATGGGTGAGCAGTCGCGGATCCTGCATGTAGTAATTCTTCGAGACGAACTGCGCGGCGCTCATCCGGTTGGCCATGTTTTTGTCGAGCCACTTGCCGCTCTTCGCGATGCCATCGACCAGCGCCTGCACGTCTTCGCGTCGCGTCGCGATCACGTCTTCGCGGACCGCGAGCACGCACGAGATGAAATTCGGCCACACATCTTTGGTCAACCAGAGCACGCGGCCGTAGCCATCAAGTTCCGTCTGGCCCATGAAGGGTTCGCCCGAGCAAATCGCGTCCACGGATTTCGAATACAGCGCGGCCGGCATGTCGGGGGGCGGCATTTCCAGGAGCTGGATTTGATCGATCGTCATGCCGGCGTTTTTTAGCGCGCGGAAAAAAATGAGCCGCTGGTTCGAATAGCGGTTCGGCACGGCGATGCGTTTCCCGCGCAAATCTTCCATGCGGTAAATCTGGGAGTCTTTGTGGACCATCACGGCGGTGCCGTCGCGATGGCCGAGATAGACGATCTTGATCGGCACGCCCTGTTCGCGCAGCGCGATGGCCATCGGCGCGAGGATGAACGTCGCGGGGGTGTATCCGGCGAGATACGCCTCCTTCAGCTCTGGCCAGCTATTGAAGCGCACCGGCTCGAAGGTGCCGTGGCCCGTGGTTTGCACATTGATGAAATCCGTGACCGGGCAGGTCAGGTGACAGGTCACGGGGAGAAAGCCGATTTTGAATTGGTCCGTTGAGACGCCGGTCGTCTTGCGGAAGGAGCGCACGTAGTCCTGGAGCCCGCGGATCGACTCGGGATTCAGCCGCGCCTGGAGCAGGCTGATGGCGAGAAACCAGCCGGCGAAAAAGAAGAGGAGGGTGTTGCGGAGCGACATGAGGCGACGGGATGAATAGCGGGTGAAGGACTTGTGACGGAAATAGAAATTCGCTATCAGCGTTATGCCGCATCGTTATGAGCGGCGCCTTCGCCCCCCTCCGCATGGACCTTCGACATCTCCGTTATTTTCAAGCCGTGGCCGAGGAATTGAGCTACTCGCGCGCCGCCGAGCGGCTGCGCATCGCCCAGCCCGCGCTGAGTCGGGCGGTGCAGGAGATCGAGCAGGAACTCGGCGGGCCGGTGCTCGACCGCAACCGCCGCCGCGTCGCGCTCACCCCCGCCGGAAGAGTCCTCCTCCGCGAGACGGCGATCATTTTTGAGCGCTGGGAGGAGGCGATGCGCCGGGTGAAACGCACAGCCGCGGGCGAAGAAGGCGAGTTGCGGCTCGGCTACATCGGGCCGCCGACGCAGCCCTTTCTCGGGCGATTGCTGGCGGAATATCGGAAGCGTTTCCCGCGCGTGGCCATCCATCTCGAGGAACGCACGCCCGAACGCGTCTGGGAGATGCTCGCCAAAGGCCGGCTCTCCGCCGCGTTGACGCGCCCCGTCTCTGCCGCCCCCGCCTCCGGACTGCGCACGCTGCTGCTGCGGAAGGAACGTTTCGGCGCGGTCGTCCCCAC
>Ga0105047_10001072_pt1 | contig 48186 bp, 36 predicted proteins | sample MAT04_FD_78384 | JGI IMG/M metagenome (GOLD analysis project Ga0105047, IMG submission 78384) | Freshwater microbial communities from Lake Fryxell liftoff mats and glacier meltwater in Antarctica - MAT-04 (megahit assembly) | ecosystem: Environmental > Aquatic > Freshwater > Ice > Liftoff...
AAGTTTAGGTTATGATTCTGTCGCTGCTTCGCAGCTTAATTTTATGTTTGATTTGACCACGGGTTTTCACCCTAAGGCTACATGCTTTCGCCGCATCGCGGCTAGGAAGATCTTAAAGACCCCACATTGTCAAATATTTTTTTATAGATTTATTTTGGAGAGCTGCTTTGGTAAATGTTGCTTAATAGGATTTTTCGATACTCGGAGTTTTGGGGGTTACAGATGAGGCTTTTGGTTTTTAGTAAATTTATAAATTCAGCTTTTTCATGATCGCTTGATTCTTTAAAGAGCACATGGGGTGCATGCGGCTCGTTGAAGATGGGCAATTTTTCTTCAATAATTGACATCGAAACATTTTCTTTTGTAGTTCGATCTTTTAAAAATACGGTATCAGCTGTTCTCATGGTAGTGTGGTCTGATGTCATTCCCATCATGTAAAAACCATTTAAAGTGGAATCTCCGTGAATGCAGCCTTCTTCAATAATAAGGGTAAATCCAAAAGGAATTTGAATGCCAATCATTTCAAGCTCGTTCGGATGATCATTAAATTTTGCTAAAGCAACAAATCCTTTTGAAAAAGGTGTAAGGGGTGTCATAAACTGAGAAAAATTATGTTTTTCAATAAAAAGGCCACTTCCTTCTTTTACCTGCCAATTTGCATATCCTTGCTCATAAAGGTAGGTAACCACACGAAAATCATCCTTTGAAGCAAGCGGTTTTTGAGAAATTTGAAAAGGAATGTTATTATTAACAAGCCGAGCTTTAAAGGCTGATAAATCAATGCCGTGAGGATCAAAGTGTTTTAATTCAATTTCATTTGTTTCAAGCTCTAAAAGACCCGGATCCAAGAAAAGAGATTGACGAAGATGCTGTGGCTTTAAATGATACTCTGTTTGTTTCTTAAAGAGAATTTCTTTTTCACTACCTGGAATCCACTCAGCTTTAACATTTGTCAGAAGTGCATTATCTAGTTTAATATCTGATTGGATTTCTATTTCTTTAGTTAAAATCGGCTTTCTTTGAATAAGTGGTGGAAATTGAGTGACATCAAATTGATAAGTGTATTTATCGAGCTGTCCCAAATTTCCAAAATAATCGCACGGGCCAACCATACTAGAGCCAGGAATGCCCCGCACAGCTATTAGATTTGACATTCTCAAGAAAGTGCGGGCAGCACATTCTATTGTCCAATCATCTGAGAGCCTTGGAAGGGTGTGTGATAAATGATAATTGACTCTGCAAGCCACTGTCCCTTTTTCGCCGTCCAATAGCAATAAGCGATCATCAAAAAAACTTATGACATAAGAGGATACTGAGGCGGTCAAATTCCAAATGCCACTACTAACCGTTCCGGTCTTTACGACAAAGTTATTGGTGTTAAGGTTTTGTTGAATAAAAATGTCTGGTTTTGAAGAAAAGTTTGTCGTAATCATAATACGTTCCCTAAACTTGAATTGCAATATTTTGAAATTTAAGATAAATTATAAATTCATCTCGTGCCATGATTATATGTATTTGCATATTTATTCGTTATACGAAAATTGACCTTGCAACATTATTGTTCCATAGGTATAATCTGTTGTTTTTAAGAGTTAGGAGAAACTTTAGCATGGTACGTATTAGCAAACAATCAGAGAGAAGAGGCCAATCTCGCCGTCGTTGTCAAGCACCGGCAAAACCATCAGGCCCAAAGAAAGATAATTTACCTTCAGGTTTTAAAATTCATGCAAATTCTATCGAAGGTGAATTCGCGGCAAATGTATTTATACCAAAAATTAGATAAGCAAAGGTAAATTATGTCCAGACATCCAAGCTTCGGCAAAGCGAATAAAGGCGCAAAAAAGCGTAACGTTTTAAAGCGTTTTGAGCGTGTAGACGTATTAAAAAAATTAGGTCGTTGGGACGCAAATGAAAAATGCGTAACAGGTCTTCCAAAGACTCCAATTCTACCTTAATTTTTGACTACTCTACAAATACTACACTGAACAGATCATCAATATGTTCAGTGTAAAACCCCCCTTTTTCATCACATTCTCATGCACATTGAAGTTTCCAACAAACAAAAAACTGTTAAAATATCTAAAGTTAAAGTTAAAAAAATTGTTGAAGCCGTTATTGCTTTTGAAAATCAAAAATGTGATGAAGTGGCCATCCATTTTGTTTCCGTTGATGAAATTTGTGAGCTACACCGGCAATTTTTCAACGACCCCTCCCCGACAGACTGCATTTCACTCCCACTCGATGATGAAAAAGAACTTCATTATCGCGTTTTAGGAGAAGTTTTTGTCTGCCCCGATGTTGCCGTTGAATATGCAACGTCAAAAAATAGTGATCCCCATCTTGAAATAACACTTTATATTGTTCATGGACTCTTGCATCTTATGGGCTATGATGATATACAAACTAAAGAGCGCGCGCTGATGCGAGCGGCTGAAAAACGACATTTGGCAAACTTGGAAATGTTGAAAATTAACCTTAACTAAGGGTTATCTTTGGGCCTGATCACTTTATTTTTTTGTACTTTATTTTTTCTTATCAGTTCATTTTTTTTAACGGCAATGTTAATAGCATTGACTACACTTCAAAAAAATGAAGCGAAAAACGAACTGCAAATTCTTGGAAAAAAATTTTTTTACCGCCCTTTCCATCTCTTTTTTTTCCCTGATAATGCATATGAAGGAATTTATTTTGGAGTCTTAGCATCGCAAAACTTTGCCCGTTTTTGTTTTGCAGCTTTTTCAACCGTTTTTCTTCTTCAAACCGAAACCTTTAAAACACTACAAAATCTTGAAAGCATCCCAACTGTTGATTTTTTTTGGCTATTTTTTAGTTTTTTTAGCTGTATCCTGCTTTTATTTATTATTGGCTATTATCTTCCAAGTATCTTTGCCACACGTCTTCCAAAAGCGGCTTTGCATTTATCAGCACCAATCACCTCCCTTTTCTTGATTCTTACATTTCCACTGACCTTCATTTATTTAAAATTATCAAAATCTCTTTCTCGTTTTACCTCCATTGACAATTTACAAAAACCTTCCAATCAGGTCAGACAAGAGATCATTGAGATGATCGAAGAAATGCCTTTTGGCCCGACAATGGATCTTCATGAAAAAAAACTCATTGAATCTGTGCTTTCTTTTAAGGAACGGATTGTCCGTGAAGTCATGGTTCCAAGGGTTGATTTATTCTGTCTTGATTCAGAACTAAGTATACGGGAAGCTGCCAAGATTTTGCAGATGCAAGGATTTAGTCGAACCCCAATTTACAGAAACTCCATCGACAATATTGTTGGCGTTTTGATGTATAAAGATCTTTTTTCAAAATACTTGGAATTTGAAAAAAAAGGATTTGATCCTAAAATTCTAGATGCTCCAATTGAGACAATTCAAAAAAATATTTTATATGTTCCCGAGACAAAAAGACTCGCCAGCCTTTTGCAGGAATTTCGCAAGAAACAGGTACATGCAGCAATTGTGGTTGATGAATATGGTGGAACGGAAGGTATTGTTACGATTGAAGATATTTTAGAGGTGATCGTCGGAGATATTTCTGATGAATATGATGATGAGGAAACCCTTTATCGTGAATTAGCCGACGGCTCATGGATTGTCGATGCCAGAATGAGCATCCTTGATGTTGAAGAGATATTAAATATCAATATTCCGCAAGATGCCGATTACGATACAATTGGCGGCTATATTTATCAGTCAGCAGGAAGCATCCCCCAAAAAGGCTTTATCATTCACCGCGACGATTTCGAACTTGAAGTATTAAGCTCCAATGAAAAATCAGTCGAGCAAGTCAAAATCAAACCCCTCAGCAACGATTAAACACGAAGACTAATAAGATCGTTAGGAATCCAGATTTTCGGATTTTTTTAACACGAAGACTAGCAAGACACTAAGACTAGGAAGATCTCTAATATTTCCAAGAGTTGTTTTATTTTAAATTTTAAAATATTCTAATACAGTATTCATGAGATCTTCGTGACTTAGTTTAAAAAATCCCCATTTCTGTGCATTCTTAGCGGTCTTCCTAGTGTTCCTAGTCTTCGTGTTTAAAAAAGAGCAGTTCATGCTTCTTAAAAACCTGTCATTCTGCTATAGTTAAAAGATTCTAAAGGAATAAAATTATGTATTTAGACCCTCTAACCGAGCTTAGCTTGGTATTTACTTTAGGTCTTTTTTTGGGCTGTTTAGGTGTTTATTTATTTCACCGATCTAAACTTGGCACCTACGAGACCATTGCAAAAAATATTGTTAATAAAGCTGAACTTGACGCCAACAACTTAAAACGTCATACAGAAATTTTGCTTAAAACGCAGCAAGTTGATCACCAGCGTGAACTTGAAATGGTCTGGCAGGCAGAAAGAAAAAAACTGCAGCGCGAAGAAGAGCGCATCAAGCTAAAAGAAGATAAAATTGAAACGCGGATGAATCTTGTTGAAAAGAAATTAAGCGATATCGAAAACAGAGAAGCTACTCTTCAATTAAGAAAAATCAAGCTAGATGAAGAAAAATCTTCAGTAAATGAAACGCGAGATAATCTTTTATTGGAATTGGAAAGAATTTCAGGTTTAAGCGCAAATGAAGCTAAAGAAATACTCATTAATAAAATCACTTGCGATGTAAAAGCTGATGCCGTTAATTTAGTTAGACGCATCAAAAAAGAAGCCGAGGAAGAGGCTGATAAAGAAGCTAGCACTATTATTGCAACAGCCATTAATCGCCTCGCCTCCTCATGTGTTTCAGAGACAACTGTGCATACAATTTCGATTCCAAATGAAGAGATGAAAGGGCGCATCATCGGGCGTGAAGGGCGCAACATTCGATCGCTTGAAAAAGAAACAGGCGTCAATTTTATTATTGATGATACCCCAAATGCTATTGTTTTATCTGGATTTGATCCAATCAGAATTCATATTGCCAAAATTGCCTTAACAGATCTTGTAACTGATGGAAGAATCCATCCAACGCGCATTGAAGAAGCCGTAGAAAAGGCAAAACAGACGACAGTAAAACAAATCAAACAATGGGGCGAAGATGCCGCTTTAAAAGCTGGTGCCATAAATCTTCATCCTCAAATCATCTTACTAATCGGCAAGCTTAAATTCCGTTATAGCTATGGTCAAAACATCCTGGACCACTCATTGGAAGTTTCCCACCTCATGGGACTAATGGCAGCAGAACTTGGGTTAGACCAGCGCTTAGCAAGACGCATCGGGCTTCTTCACGACATGGGTAAAGCCGTTTCGCATGAAATGGAAGGCTCGCATGCTATTATTGGCCATGACATTGCCCTTAAATATGGGGAAAACAAGGAAGTTGCCGTTGGAATTGGTTGTCACCACCAAGAGATGGAGCCTACAACTGTAGAAGCCAGCCTTTGCAGTGCGGCAGATGCCATTTCAGCCTCACGTCCAGGAGCGCGCATAGAAGCTGTTGAAGAGTATATGAATCGCCTGAAAAAACTCGAAGACATTGCTCATGAATTTCCCGGGGTTGAAAAAGCTTACGCCTTGCAAGCCGGACGTGAAATCCGCATTTCAGTATTACCCGACATAATCGATGATCTTGGCGTCATGGACCTTGCCAAAAACTTAACGAAACGCATCGAACAAGAACTTAATTATCCCGGAAAAATTAAAGTTACCGTAGTACGAGAAAAACGTGCCGTAGAGTACGCTATTTAAAGGTTTTTATGAAATTAGATTTTATTTATTACGGCAATCCAATTTTGCGAAAGAAAGCCAAGCCTGTTGAAAACATCAGCAATGAGATTAAGCAACTTGTTGATGCCATGATAGAGGCAATGGATCAAAAAGATGGAATTGGTCTTGCAGCCCCGCAAGTCAATCATTCGATTGCTTTATTTATTACACGCGCTCCTATTGAAAATGATGAAAATGATGACTGGGAGAAGGGCGAAGTGCGTATTTTTATAAATCCAAAAATTTTAAGTTATAGCAGTGATGAAGATTATTTTTCTGAAGGATGCTTGTCTATTCCAAAAGTATATGGGGATGTATTTCGCCCACTAAAGATTAAGGTAGAAGCAACTAACTTGGAAGGCAAACGCTTTACCGAAGATTTTTCAGGGATGAGTGCACGCGTTATTCTGCATGAGAATGATCACCTTAACGGCGTATTATTTATCGATCGCCTAGAATCCTCGACAAGAAAGAAGATTGATTCCAAGCTTCGCGAAATCAAAAAGAAATTTAATTGAAAAGCGCTAGAAAATAGGCGTATTCATTCACCATCTCATCAAGTACTGTAAATGTTAAATTTATGGTAAAACCTAAACTACATTGTAAGACCCCCTTAATAAGCTGGTTGATGCATTACCGTAGACCTTCGGTCTACGGTAATGCATCAACTTACCTTAAAAAAATTGAGTTTCTTACAGCCATTTTATATCTGGAAATATTTAGAAGGCGGGTTAAAACCCGCCAAAACAAACTCAGGCTAAAGCCTAAGGTGCAAAAATGTTAGCTATTGGCTTTGTTCTACGTTAAATTCAGGGGCGCTGTTAATTTTGGTGCGTCCCATTGAAGTTGTCCAAAGAGACATTATAATACAAGCACTAAAGAAGATAACGGCCAACCAACCCGTGAATTTTTTTAAAACATCAGCTGTTGATGTTCCAAAAAGTGAATCGCTTGCTTCTCCACCAAATGAAGCACCAAGTCCTGCATTTTTACTTTCTTGAATAAGGATAACAAAGCAAAGAATGGCACATACGATCAAAAATAAAGCTATGGCTAAAAAATAAAGAAAACTCATCGCACTAATTCCTCTTGATAATTGATAATTTTGCTGAAAGTTTCAGCAGATAACGAAGCTCCCCCGACAAGCAATCCATCGATATTTGGCTGTTCCAAAAATTGTTTGCAATTTTCAGGTTTGACTGAACCGCCATAAACAATAGATACTACTTCTGCAACAGGCGCTCCAAAAGTTTTTTCAATAAATGAGCGACAAATTTTAATGGCTTCTTCTGCAGCTTCTGCTGTTGCAGCAAATCCTTTGCCAATTGCCCAAACAGGCTCATAGGCAATCATGATTGTTTTCATTTCTTCGGGCTTAATAGATTCCAGACAACTTGTAAGTTGCTCTTCAAGAATTGCTGCTGTTTTGTCTGCTTCTCTATCTTCAAATGTTTCTCCGACACAAAGGATTGGCTGTAGGCCATCTTTTAGAGCCCTCTTCACTTTTCTATTAATGAAAGCATTTGTTTCTTGAAAAATTGTTCTTCTTTCAGAATGGCCAAGTATCACAAATTTAGCTCCAGAATCGACAAGCATCTTGCCTGCAATCTCCCCTGTAAAAGCGCCTTCTTCGGCATCATTCATGTTTTGAGCGCCAATGACAATAGGAGTGGATTTAACAACTTCCGAAATGGGCTTTATGAGGGTAAAGGGTGTGGCCAAATAAATTTTTGGGCTGTTTGCGGTAATGGCATTTTGAATAAGAGGTAAAAATTCTTTGATAAAATCAAGCGATTCTTCGATAGACTTGTACATTTTCCAATTGCCGACGATGGTTGCAGCTTTTTTTAAGCCTGTCATATTTTACCTTATCTTAAGAATCTTTGCTTTTTATCGCATAAATTCCTAATCGTACATGGAATTTTCTTGAAATTCAAGTTATTTTTTTCTTAAAAAATTGTGAGGGGAATTTAAAAAGTTAAAAGAGAGGCCTAAGACCTCTCTTTTAAAACAAAATTATTTAACGACTTTAAGGTTATTAACTACACCTTTAAGTTTATTGACCTGAGTTGCAAGAATTTCAGCTCTTGCTTTTTCTTCTTCGTTTTTAACATCGCCGGAAAGTGTAACTTTCCCGTTGAAAACAGTGACTTGAATTTTAATTTTGGAATCTGATGAAAAGATTCTATCGTCACGGATTGCTTTGTAAATTTCTTTTGCTAGGTCTTGGTCTGAAACAAAAACAATAGCAGTAGCACCTCTTGCATGTGGTAAATCAACAGCTTTCACAGGAGCTGATTGATGGATTGCATCTTGAGGAACTGATTGTATTGGGGTTTGAGTTTTAGTTTGATTAACTTGAACATCAATTGCTGCTTCTAAGGAAGCTCCTAATAAAACAATTGATGAAATCGCAAAAAAGTGAATAAGATTTTTCATAAAGACTCCTATTTAATTTGGTTTTTTCATTAAAAATTTTTTAAGTATTGAGTCTTAAAGCTGGAATTTTGAAACAGTTGGTTCTCTGTTTTAGACCCTAGCAGATAATTATAATGCCATCAACTAATTTCTTTAACACGAAGACTTAAGAGACTTCTTTAGTCTCCGTGTTGAAAAAAGAGTATACTAGATAATGAGAGAATGGTTAAAATAGCCGCATCTTATAGAAGAGGATCCTCCCATGTCTGCCCCTCAAAATGCTCCACCGGTTTTAACAGTTTCACAGCTTACAAACGCAATTAAACATTGCCTTGAAGGCACGTTTTCTTGCCTTTGGTTGGAAGGCGAGATCAGTAATTTCAAACTTCACACTTCAGGTCACCTCTATTTTACACTCAAAGATTCAGGAGCACAAATTTCTGCCGTTATGTACCGGGCAAATGCTGCAACTTTAAAGAATATTCCAAAAGATGGGGATCGCGTTACAGTTAATGGTGACATCAACGTCTACGCACCAAGTGGCAAGTATCAAATTACAGTGCGCGAATTACGCCAAGTAGGACTTGGCGAGCTTCTTTTAAAGCTTGAAGAATTAAAAATAAAATTACACAAGCTGGGGTGGTTCAAAAAAGAACATAAAAAACCTCTTCCAAAGTTACCAAAAAAAATCGGAGTGGTGACAAGTCCAACGGGCGCTGCCATCCAGGACATTTTAAATGTTTTGACAAGGCGTTTTGCAGGCTTTGAATTGCTCATTAATCCGGTAAAAGTTCAAGGCGAGGGAGCTGCAAAAGAAATTGCCGAAGCCATTAATCAATTTAATCAATACAACTTAGTAGATGTTTTAATTGTCGGACGAGGTGGCGGCAGCATCGAAGATCTTTTTGCCTTTAATGAAGAAATAGTTGCAACGGCCATTTTTAATAGTCGAATTCCTATAATTTCAGCAGTCGGGCATGAAACGGACCATTGTATTGCAGATTACGTAGCAGATGTCAGAGCGCCAACCCCTTCTGCTGCAGCTGAAATTGTGATCTTGGAAAAAATCCATTTGATAGAGCGAATAGAGATCATTCAAAGCCGTTTGCAACAGATGGTTTTTAGTTTGATCAAACATGCAAGAACCCATTTAAACGGTCTACTCAAGCAACCCTTATTTTTATCTCCTTACGCCATGGTGGGAGTTCCCATGCAACGGCTCGATGAAATGCGCAACCGTCTAGAAAATCAAATGAAACAGTCGCTTAATCAAAAACAACTGATGCTCGATGGCCAAAAAAAACATTTACAATCGTTAAAACCGACCACACAACTTGAATTTTACAGGCAAAAACTTTGCACCCTGGAAAAGAATTTAAATCATCGCATCTTAAATAAGCTAAATTCTTTAAGGAAAGAGAAGTTAGCCCCCTTAGTTGACATGCTTCATGCAGTGGACCCAAAAAATGTTTTAACCAAGGGCTATTGTATTCTCTTTTCGGAAAAAGATTTTTCAGTTATAACTTCTGTAAGTGCTGTAAAAAAAGAACAAGATGTTCGTTTGATTTTATCCGATGGCGAACTCATATCAACCATTAAAGAAATTAATCCAAAATGAATGATGCAAAAAATGAAAAAGAGTCTGAAAATTTAAGTTTTGAATTAGCTTTTTTTCGTCTTGAAGAAATCCTTGAAAAAATGAATTCTGGCACAGCCACTCTCGATGAATCTTTAAAGCTTTATGAAGAAGCTGACAAACTTATCAACACCTGTAGCAGCAGGCTAAATGCTGCCGAGAGAAAAATCGAAACTTTAATTAAAAATCGAAAAGGCGAACTGGCTTTGACTCTGGATCAAAAGCCTATCACTCAAAATTTTGATTTATAACCTTAAAAAATTTCCGGTAACAAATGAGTGATAACACTTTAGCCAACATTAAAAATCCAAGCGACATTTCGCGCCTTTCTATTGAAGAGCTTACACAATTAGCAAAATCCATCCGCGAAAAAATCCGTCAGGTTTTATCTGTTACAGGCGGTCATCTTGCCTCTAATTTTGGGGTTGTTGAATTGACAATTGCGATGCATAAGGTTTTCTCTTCCCCTACAGATAAATTTATTTTTGATGTCAGTCACCAAACGTATGTTCACAAATTATTGACCGGACGTTTTGATCGCTTTGATCGCATCAGACAATTTAAAGGTTTATGTGGCTTTAGCAATCCTAAAGAATCAGAACATGATCATTTTTACGCAGGGCACGCAGGCACTGCCCTATCACTTGCTTTAGGTGCTGCAAAAAACCGCGATCTTGCCTCACGTGATGAGTATGTAATTCCTGTGATCGGCGATGCAACTCTAACTTGTGGCACTGCATTGGAGGCCTTGAACAACATCCCTCATCATCTAAAGAAATTTATTGTCATATTAAATGATAATAATATGTCCATTTCTGAAAATGTAGGTGCCATCACACAAATTTTAAGCCGACTTCTTAGCAATCCCACAGCAAATAAAATTTATCAGGAATTAGAATCTATTGTTTCAAAAATTCCGGGATATGGCAAAACTTTGGCCCAAAAAGGCCATAAACTTACCGAATCATTAAAAAATCTAGTCAGCCCTGCCGTTTTTTTTGAGCAATATGGCTTATCTTATATTGGGCCCATTGATGGACATGACATCAAAAAATTGATTGAAGTATTTGAAGGCGTTAAAGATTCTACATGGCCCGTAATCATCCATGTCCTAACGAAAAAAGGACAAGGCATGCAAGAGGCGATTAGTAATCCCACTTCGTACCATGGGGCCAAGCCTTTTTGCTTATCGACCGGTCTATTTCTTCCGACAGTAGGAAACAAAACAAGTTTTCCAAAAGTATTTGGCTCTCACATTTTAAAGATGGCGGAAAAAGATGCTTCATTAGTGACTATTACTCCTGCAATGAGTGCTGGTTCTTGTCTTGACGATTTTATGAAAAAGTTTCCTGATCGCTGCCTTGATGTCGGTATTGCAGAGTCCCATTCGGTCACATTTGCCGGTGGTTTAGCTTATGGTAAAAATACAAAAGTTTTTGTTTCAATTTATGCTACATTCTTACAACGCGCCTTTGACAACCTATTCCACGATGTCTGTTTACAAGAACTTCCCGTCATTTTTGCAATTGATAGAGCAGGAATTTCAGGCCCTGACGGTTCTACACATCATGGCATTTATGACATCTCGTTTTTAAATGCGATGCCAAACATGGTGATTGCCCAACCAAGAAACGGTCATATTTTGAAAGAGCTTATGGAATCGGCTTTTTCTTATGAGCGACCAACAGCAATCAGATATCCTAACATGTCTACAGATGAATCAGATACTCCCTTGCATCATCGCCCTCTTGGAAAAGGGGAAGTGCTTGTTAAGGGCCAAGGAATTTTAATCGTAGGTCTTGGAGTGATGACTGAAATGGCTTTAAAAGTGGCTAAAAATTTAAAGGATCTTGGCATCTCAGCAACTGTTTTAGACCCAATTTTTGTTAAACCCCTTGATACTGACCTTTTGTGTCAATTACTTACCGAACATGACTTTGTTGTCACCATTGAAGAGCATTCATTAATTTCGGGATTAAGCTCGATCCTCAATCACTTCTTTATGACGCACGGATATAACCACTGCCAAGTGATGAATTTTGGCATTCCGGAAGCCTTTTTAGAGCAAGGCACCCATGCAGAAATTTTAAACGAAATTGGTTTAACCCCTGAAAACATCACAGAACAAATTCAACGCCGCCTTGCAATAAAAAAACCAGAACCTTCTAAATTTGAAGAACTTGAGTCAATAAATTCATGAACTTTGCATTTTTTTATAATCCAAATAAAAATGAAGCTGAAAAAATCTTCAAAAACATTTGCTTATTTTTAATGGAAAGAAATGTGGCGATTTTCGCTGAAGAAAGCAGTATAAAGTTAGAAGGGGTAAAACCCCTTTCCTCGATTGATCCAAAGTTGATTGATTACACACTTTGCCTTGGAGGAGACGGCTCAATTTTACGCGTAGTTCATCGCCATCCTGAAATTACAGCTCCTATTTTTGGCATTAATATGGGAAGCTTGGGATTTCTTGCTGACACTCCCCTAAATGAGCTTTTTGAAACCTTAACTGATTTTTTACAAGGTCATTTTACTATCCAAAACCGATGCATGATGGATGGTGTAACATCAAAAAACAAAAGTTCATTTTCTGTGAATGAAATTGTGGTTCACCGAGCCATCAATCCAAGCCTTATTGATCTTTCAATCTTTGTAGACAATCTATATCTCAATACTTTTTCTGCCGATGGAGTCATCTTTTCTACGGCGACAGGATCGACCGCTTATTCCCTATCTGCCGGAGGCCCTATCCTCAGTCCTGAGCTCGAAGCTTTTGTCATAACGCCCATCTGCCCTCACACAATCACTAATCGTCCAATAGTCTTAATGCCAAAAACTGAAATACGTGTGGAATATACAGGCCTTAATCTACCTGTTGAAGTCACGTTTGATGGCTATACAAGCTTTAGCTTGGCAAATGATGAGCATTTGACCATCAAACGCTCATCAAGACAATTTCGCATTGTGTGCATGCACAATCATGATTTTTTCACTACTTTAAGAACCAAACTCAATTGGTCGGGTAAGCTGAAGGTATAAAGTTTAAGAATAACCGACTTTAGAGACTTTAAAGGACTTTTTGTCCTTTAAAGTCTAAAAAAACCTAAACCCAAAAATTCCCTTTCAAAACAGTCCCCGGCTCCCCAAATTCCCATTAAAAAAAAGCTTTTACTTAATAAGCTATTAACCAACAACTTATAAAAAAATCTTTAAAATTTTCAGTGGAAACTTAAGATTATGCTGGAAGATTTAATGCTCAATCCGTATCTAGAATAGGTAAATCCTTTTTTTTAGAAGGAGCATTCTGATGCCAAATTTATTGGTTCATCAAATGCCCTTGAAGAAGATAGATTTCGTCTAAACAAAAACCATAGGAGATTGCTATGAAATCAATTAAAACTATTATTGCTTTATGCGCTGTTGCATTTGCATTAACAAGCTGCTGCAGCGATCGTAACAACTGCTGCGATCCATGTCCAAAGCCAATGTGCCCAAAACCTGCTTGTGTAAAACCAGCTCCATGCTGCCCTTGCTAGTTTGAATCGCAAACACCTTAAGATTTTTCTTAAGGAAAATCCAATACAAGGGGGAAATATCCCCCTTGTATTTAATCTTTTTTTAGTTGGTATAGATGATTTTAATAGTATTTAAATCCTCTGTACCCTAAAAAAAGAGACAAAAGAAAATTTGAAAGATAGGGACAATTTTCAAATTGCTGCAATATTCCAAAGAGAGGCAGCAAAAAAGTGAACAATTTGAACAAACCAATTCCTTAAAGTAAAAACAAGGAGTCCTAAAAATGAGAAAAAAACTTGGGGTCTTAGCCTCAGTTCTTCTTTTGAGTGCCTCGGCGCTTCTATGGTCAGGTTGTCAAGACCGCTGCTGTGATACAGCACCTGTTTGTGTACAATCACAGCCTGCCTGCCCTGCACAGCCAAGACCTTCATGCCCACCGGTATGTAAGCCTGCATGTGTTCCGGCACCTGTATGCCAGCCTGTATGCCCTCCAGCAAGACCTGCATGCGCTCCGGCACCTGTATGTCAACCTGTTTGTGCTCCGGCACCGGTATGTAAGCCTGTACCTGTATGCGCTCCGGCACCTGCATGTAAGCCTGTATGTCCTCCACCGTGCGAACCATTATGCAAACTTCCTGCAAAATGCATGCATCAGCCAAGTGCTGAACTTAACTGCTTAGACGGAATTACAGTCATTGCACGTAATCCTGCTAAAGTTTGTATGTTAGGTGAGCAGTATCCAATTGAATTTGACATTAAAGCCTGTGATGATGTTTGCGATGTTGTTGTAACAGCACGTCTTCCGGAAGGTGTTTCATTTGTAAGAAGTATGCCTGAAGCTAATGTTCGCGAAAGAACACTAGTCTGGAACATCGGCCATATGGACAAATGCCAAGTTATCAATGCTAAAGTATTTGTAAAATGTGAATGTGAAGGCGAGCAGTGCGTTTGCTTTTGTGCAACTGCAACTCCAGTTAGATTTTGCTCACTTGTTTGCGCAAACCCTCGTTTAACTTGCGAAAAGACTGGTCCTGAGCAAGTTTGCCCGGGCGACCCAATAAATTACACAATTACTGTAACAAACCGTGGTAGCTGCACAGCAGAAGAAGTTGTTGTAACAGACAGTCTTCCTGATGGCGTTCAGCATTCAAGCGGTCAAAGACAGTTGATTTTCAAACTTGGTAGCCTTGAGCCTTGCCAAACTAAAACTGTTAATTTCTGTGTAACTGCAGTTAAGCGTGGTAAAGTCACAAACAATATCGTTGTAACTGCATGTAATGCTGATTCAACATCTTGCCAGTGGACTACATGCATTTGCTGCTGTGGTATCGAATGTACTAAGATTGGTCCAAAAGAAATGGGAATGGGCAAAAATGCTGATTACCAAATCACTGTGACTAACACAGGTGACTTACCTCTTACAGACGTTGTTATTACAGATACAGCTCCAAGTGCAACATCAATTGTTGCTGCTAATGGCGCACAAGTTTCTGGTAATAATGCTGTTTGGAGATTAAGAGAGATGAAGCCTGGCGAAAAAGCTTCTTTCTCAGTTACGCTAACAACATGTACACCTGGTTGCTTTACAAACCGTGTAAACGTTACTAACTGCCAAGGTTGCACAGCAGCTTGCGAATACACAACTCGTTGGAAGGGTCGTCCTTCAATCAACGCTTGCATTACAGAGACTGAGTCTCCAATATGCATCGGTGAAACAACAAGCTACAACATCAATGTTGTTAACCAAGGTTCTGAAGCTGACACTAATGTAGTGATCACTGTTAGATTCCCGGCTGAAGTTACTCCTGTTGGTGTAACTGGCGATGTTCCTGGTAAGATCGAAGGTCAGACAGTAACATTTGCGCCGATTGCTAACTTCAACGCTAGACAGAATCTTAAGTTAAGAGTTGATGGTAAAGCTAAGAGTTCCGGAGATGCACGTATCGTTCTAGAGGTCACATCAGACTCTATGAAGACACCTCTGTCTCAACAAGAAAGCACAATTGTTAACTAAGCTTTAATTAACTTAATTGACAAGAAAGGCAGGTAGAAATACCTGCCTTTTTTTTGTTTATAAGTTTTTTTAGGATTTAGTTTTTTTAGGATTTTAAAGGACTAAAAGGACATTTTCAACCTTTTTTGATATATTTTTAAGACAAAATCTAATTTAGCAGTAATTAAATTATGATTGTTTTTCAATTGGCAAAACGTTATCTTTTAAACTCACCTTACGCAAAAAATGATTTTTTGGCGCAATGTGAGCTTTAAGGCTAAATAAGGATAACAATCTATGACATATTTTATTTTAGGATCACAATCCCCACGAAGAAAAGAAATCTTAAATTATTTTTCTCTGCCTTTTGAGCAGCAATCCTCCGATTTCGATGAATCTACAATCCCCTTTGTTGGCGATCCCAAAAGGTATGTTGCTATATTAGCGCATAGCAAATCTTTAGAACTTGCCAAAAAATATCCTTCAAGCATTATTGTAACGGCGGACACCGTCGTTTACTATAATGGCAAAGTTTATAACAAACCAAAAGATGAGGAAGAAGCGTTTGATGCCTTAACTGAGCTTGCCGGAAAATGGCATTCTGTTTTTACGGCGATTTGCATTTATGATGGAAGAGATCAAAAAAATCCCCAAATTCATGAAGAAGTTGAAGAGACAAAGGTTTTATTAAATGCGCTTACCGCTTCTGAAATTCGCCATTACCATTCCAAAATTCAATGGACGGATAAAGCTGCAGGTTATGCTATTCAAACTGGGGCGGGTCTCATTGTCAATAGAATCGATGGTTGCTATCACAATGTAATGGGTTTACCGATTAACACTTTGCGAAAGCTTTTAAAAAAATCAGGTATTGAACTTTGGGAATTCGTAAAATAAGGGATTATGTTATTTTTAAAAAGATCAAACTTACATGAGAGGAAGATGGATGGAAAATAATAAAATTGAAGTTAAAATGTTTGCCGGTTTTTTTTTAAACCAGGAACTGTACCATGCTCTTCAAAAATCAGCCAAATGGAAAATATCAAGGGTTGCTCTCTTAAGCGATGATTTGCTCGAAATGCAGAATGAAAATAAAAATTATGTTGGTATTTACCTAAAAGAGCCAAAAATTGCTTTTAAATCTTTACAACAAATAGAAGAAAGTTTAAAAAAAACGTTACAAAATTATCTAACCGATACCCTAAACCATGATTTACACCTTGAAATTTTTTCAAAAGTTTTTGTTTTATAATTGCTTTATTATTTGTGCTTTTTCATTTTGTTCTTTGCAAGCGAACGTTAACCCCTCCGATGAGGCCCTAAGAAGCAGAATTCTTTACCTTTTTCAATTGGGAAAAGATAAAAACGCGTTTGAACTTTATAGAAATTATTGTAAAGAAAAAGGGCATCATGATGGTGAACTGCTTGAACAGATTGCCTTGATTTTGATTGAAAAAGGATTTAACTCCACTATTGCCGAAGCCCAAGTTCTTGCCCTTTTCGGAGCGGGTATTTCCCAAGATGAAAGACTTTTACCTCTTTTAAAATTAAGCATTTTAAGCAAAGATCCAAAAATACAGCTCATTGCTTTAAATTTCTTGTCTAGGTTGCAAAACGATGAGGCCGATATGGCCTTAAACGATGCCATGCACTCTGATTTTCTAGAAATTCGCTTTGAGGCAAGCTTCCATCTTGCAACAAAAAAAGCATTACGAATTGTTGGCAAAATTGAATCCTTAATGCAAAAGGTCAACGAGGCAGCAACTCCATTATTCCCGCAATTTTTTGCCCTCATAGGCACTCATGAAGCTATAAAAACACTTACCCGACTCATCAATCATCCGAATGAAAAAGTTAGAGTACAGGCCATCATTAGTGCGGCAGAACATGAACGGGATGATTTGCTACCCATCATTAAAAAATTGTCCATTCATCATGGCTCACAACAACAAGAAGCCTTGGCCTATGCTTTTGGAAAATTAAAAGATGAGTCTTCAATCGAAAAACTTGAATTTTTAACTCTTTCAAATATTCCTGCCATCCGTTTGACTGCCCTTCACGCACTTTACAACTTAGGTCAAAAAACAAGGGTCCGGGAAATTACAAACATGGCAAGAGAACTTGATTTATTTGCTGTTCTCTTACTTGGCCAAATGGAAGAATCCATACCCCTACTCATTTCTTTAAGTCAGCATGAGCAATTCAACGTTCGCCTCAATGCAAGTATTGCTCTTCTAAAACTTAAAAATGAGGCATGCCTTCCTGTATTGATGGAAATTCTCATCAAAGACAGTCGCGATTTGGCTTATCTTGAAACAAAATCATTAGGGTTAACTCTTACATGTTTAAAAGGTGTTCCATCTGCTGCTCAAAATTTTAAAGATACGGAAATGCTTCATGAATTGTCCCATCATTTGTGTGAAAATATACTCATTGAATCAGTCCACTTAAAGCAAAATGATTTTCTTAAATTAGCAATAAAAATTTTTGACAGCAATCAAAACGCCCTCATACCAAGACTTGTATCTCTTTTAGAAGAGCTGCAAACCAAGGAAGCTATTGATTTACTTAAAATTTATCAGCAAAAACCGGGTGCTCCGCTCATTCGCAATTACTGCAATTTAGCGCTTTTTCGTTTAAAAGAGCCCGGCCCCTACAGAGACAATCTAGAAAAATTCATTACAAAAGAGTGTCAAGCCCAAATGATTGAATTTCGTCCACTACTGCCCTTTGCAGTCAGACTCAATGATTCACATTTTCAGCTGACCCCACAAGACACATCAAAACTGCTAATAGAAGTTTTTGAAGCATTGACCTTAAAACAGGATGCTTTTGGCATTGACATGCTACTTCATGCAATCGAAAATGGAAATCAAAATAATAAATATGCCCTTGCAGGCCTACTTATGCACGCGACGAGATAGGATTTATAGCCATGATTAAATTTTTAAACTTGCTGGTTATTTTCTTAATTTTTCCTCTCTTCCTATGTTCTCAGAATGCACAAATGCTTACAGATATTGTGATGAGTGGTATTAAAGTTGATTTGAGAGACCCTGTTTTTGAAAACGGTATATTGAGCACAGAAAAAGGAGGAGTCATTGAAGGCTCCGGGGTTCGCATCCAGGCAAGAAAAATTCAATATCTACAAAAAAAATCAGGACTTGAAACAATTGTCACAATCATTGCAGAAGAGGATTTGATCGTTGAATTCAATCAATATCTTTTTGTCGGAAAACGTTTTGAATATGATTTTAATTTAAGGTCCGGAGTGCTTTATGATGGTAGAACGGCACTTGAACCCTGGTATTTTGGTGGAGAACGCGTTTATTTGCATCCTGATGGAAGTTACACAATTGATAATGCCTTCGTGACAACATCAGAAAACTACCAAAAGGAGTGGGGAATTTATGCTGAAAAAGCAACGGTCACAAAATTTCATTTGCTTAGCGCAAAAAATGTCTCGTTTCAAGCAGGAAGAACCCCACTTTTAAAACTTCCCTATTTTAGAGCTAACTTAAACTCCATCTTTGATCAGCCGATTCGCTATGAATTACGAGCGGGAAGTCAGGGGCCAAGAGTTAGTGTTGCCTACGAAATATTTTCTTGGGAAAATTTTAGAACTTTCGCAAGATTTGATTATCGATTGCAAAGAGGTCTTGGTGGCGGTTTTGAGAACTATTACCGCTCAAACGATCGCCTGGAAAAATTTGAATCGATCAGTTTTCTTGCAAAAGATGCTAAACCAAGTGATCATCACGTAAGCACTAGGTATCGCTTTCAAGGTTTTTATGAGAGGGACATTCCGGACCGTAAAATCCATATCGATTTTATGTACGATAAATTGAGCGATAAGGAAATGGCAACAGACTATGAAGATCGTGGACTTAGCATTGAAGCTGCAGGACGTACTCAACTTATAGCAAGAAAAGAAACTGATTTATGGATCACTAATTTTTTGACAAGGGTGCGCTTAAACGGCTTTCAGACGATTAAGCAAGAATTGCCGACTCTTGAAACAAACATTATTTCCTTTGATATAGCAAGAACAGGAATCATCTTTGAGAATCAATTTAAGGCCTCTTATTTAGATTTTAGATACTCAGACAGCCTTCCTCACAATCATGATTATAAATCCACAAGGGTTGGAACGGCTCAAAGGTTATACCGACCTTTTTTAGTTGGACCCGTTGTTTTAACCCCTGAAATTGGTGGCCTTGCTATTTTTGAAGGTAACAGTCCAAAGGGTGGTGGCTCAAGCGTTGTCAGCCTTGGAATTTTTTCCTTTGAAGCTAAAACTAGATTTCATAAATTCTATGAAAATTTCAAACATGTGATGGCCCCATTTGCCCGTTATGAATATTATACATCACCTACATCCTCACCAAAAGATCATTATATTTTTGACATTGACGATGGTTGGTACAGATTGAACATGCTAAGATTTGGGCTAAATCAAAATTTTTATCACAAAGATAACAATTGCCAAATCAGTCGTTTTTTAGAAGCAGACATTTGGTCAAACGCCTTTTTTGATAGCCAAACGATTCCCTCGGTCATTCCAAAAGTCTATAGCCGCCTCACATGGAATTCCTTTTTTAGGCTAAAACACATTTGCACAACGGCTTGGGATTTTGAAGAAAACCAGCTTGATCACATCAATTTAAGAACCGAATGGACTGTTAATTCTGATCTTGCTATTGCAGCTGAATACCGCCATCGAAGCGCCTATGATTTTAGAAAAGCGGATCCTTACAATTTTTTCATCGATGCCTATCGCAGTGTGGAAGAATTGCGTCACTCGCAGATGTCAGATCGACGTGACACTTTCCTTCTTCATTTTTTCTATCGCCTTCATCCAAATTGGGCTTTGGAGTTAGAATCACGCCATGGCTGGAATCGTCAAAGAGAATTTCGTTATGGCTTAAACCAATGTGATAGTATTGAGCCAAGATTTTGGAGAGCAGAACGAAATTATAATGAATACCAAGTCAGTATTTATGGAACGATTTTATCTGCATGGAATGTTAAGCTTTCCTATCAGAGGCTTGAAGATGATGATCGCTTCACTTTTGCTGTTTCCCTTGGAATGAAGCCGCCAAATAAGGAACGGTATGCTAGTTCTATTACTAGGTTGCAGTTCTAGATAATCATTACCAAATTTTTTTGTTAAGGTAAAATAAAATTTGGATTTAAATAACTAACTTGATAAAATTATATAGTAATTATTTAATGTCCCCAATGTCCCCAATGTTTCCTAATGTCCACAATTCACTCACTACAATAACTTAACTTACTCTTAATACAGCCTTAATAACTATCCGTTATAATTAATCTTTAATTAATAACAGGAGTAAGTAAAGATGGAATCATGCAATCAATCAATACTATTAAATTATAATCAATCAGTGCTATTAAATTTGGCGATGAGAAAGCAAATATCCTGCCATGATATTGATAGAGTCGAAATCATGATTTCAGAAAATCCCGATTTATTATCCACTTTAGATGCTACTTCCTGCGCTAGATTAAAGGATAAATTCGTGGCTCTTGGTTTATTAAACAGTGATCCTCTGATTGAAAAAATCGACCAGGCCTCATCCATTATAAAAGTAAATTTTACAGATCCATTACAAGAGATTTTAAATGCTACGTCCGTCTTGGAAAAACTAAGCCTTATAGATGATAGCCATCGTCTTGTTATTTACCGCACACGTAAAACTGGCTTCGACAATTTTTGTTTAGAAAAACCACGATCAAAATTTGAATACGCAAAAAGTTTTGCAACAGTTTCAACTTACTCAATTCATGAATTACCAAAAGATGTAGTAAAAATTTTAGAACCTCTAATGCTAAAAACTAATAGTCATATAGATCAATTAATGACAAATTTATTGAACGAAAATACATCCAAAGAAAAATTGCAAAAAGGTCTTGCCCTGATCACAGCTTTTAGAGATACATGCGTTCAAGCCAAAAAAAATCTGAATGATTTGCAGCTTTATCCTGAAATACATGCCTTCTTAGATGCTTCTATTGAAAATTATGCTGAAAATGCAGCAAAACTTATTTCTAAAAGCTTTACTCAATTGGAAGGAATTGCCTTAACTAACGACATCAAAGTAAATTTTGTAAATGACTTCTATAAAGATTACGGAAAAAATAATTTTTCGCAAGTCAACTATAAACTACCACACCTTGTGGCTACCGATTTTCATAGAACTGATTGCATCAAATTTAACGGTAAACCTATTTATACAAAAGGTATTGATGATCCCAACCTCTCTTACGAGGCTTTTGCGAAAGTTTTTGGGGAAGCTCCGGATGCCGCTCCAATTACACAAGCAGTCTTGCTTCTTTTAACCCAAGGTGTTGGATTTGGAAGTTTGGGAAAAAAAGGGACTGTACATTTTCTTAATGGTCATCAATTACAAGCAATGGACCATCGATTATTTGAAATTAATATGGATCAAAATCGCCTTGTTACAATTAATATTAAAACACTTTGTTATTCCCGCGATATGAAAACATTTGTAAAAAACTTTTCAGCTCCTGTTGCAATTTGCGCAAAAATTCAAGTTCCTGCAGGGGAATTGAAAAATGCCGTTCTAACGAAAAATGCAGGTTTTCTTGCTAATTTGCAAGTGAACGATGCAATTTCGGTGCCCATTATCAGAAAAGCACAAGAGATGACAGTTACTACCTTAGGAACAGCATTTGACAGTGATGAAGCAGTGAATATTTTAAAAAACATTGAATTGTAAACTTTTCGCTTGAGAACGCACCAGTCAGTGGGGGCTGACAGAATATACTGGTGCTACTTCAATCTGAAAATTTTTAGACTATTAAAATCTACTTATATAATTTTTATGCTTTTTTTCAGGATATACAGGATCGCTAAAGCGGCAGGATGTTATCAATCTCTAATATATCCTAGGGGTTGATATTATCCTGCCGCTTTAGCGATCCTGCATATCCTGAAAAAAATCGAAGATGTTATATTTACTAACTTTCTTAGGCTGCAAGTTTTTTACTTTCAAGTAGCACCAGCATATACCATGTTTAATTTTATTTTTTATTGGTCTGAAGTCAAAAATTCAAACTTGAGTTTATCAATAAATTCAGCTATGATTCGTCTTTAACTTTTAATGAGAGTTTTTAGATGAATATTTTAGTTATCGGTACAGGATATGTGGGTTTGGTCACGGGCACTTGCATGGCAGAAATGGGCCATCATGTGATTTGTCTTGATATCAACGAATCTAAAATCGAGAAATTAAATCAAGGCATCATTCCTATTTATGAGCCAGGCCTTGAAGAGGTTGTCAAACGTAATATCAAAGCTGAAAGACTTAAATTTACAACCGATTATGAAGAATCGCTTAAAGCTTGTCTTGTTTGCTTTATTTGCGTCGATACGCCCATATCTGAAGATGGTCACGCCAATTTGCAATATGTAAAAAATGTGGCAACAACCATTGCAAAGTACATGCCAGGGTATAGAATCATCGTCAACAAATCGACAGTCCCTGTTGGAACAGCTAATCTTGTGGCTTCAATCATCAAAGAAACTCTTGAAAAAAGAAATGTGGATATTGATTTTGATGTTGTCTCAAACCCTGAATTTTTAAAAGAAGGCAATGCCGTTAACGATTTTATGAAACCTGATAGGGTCATCATAGGCGTTGACAACGAACGGGCCATTGCCCCTATGCAAGAAATTTATGCTCCGTTTATGTTGAGTCACGAAAGACTCATGATCATGGACATTGCCTCTGCAGAATTGACAAAATACGCTGCCAATGCCATGCTTGCCTCAAGAATTTCTTTTATGAATGAATTATCTGAAGTTTGTGAGAAAAGCGGTGCTGACATCAATAAAATTAGAAAAGGCATCGGATCTGACAAACGCATCGGCTATCATTTCTTGTATGCGGGTCCAGGATATGGCGGATCATGCCTTCCTAAAGATGTTAGAGCTTTACGTATGTATGCAGAGTCTATTGGTTGTGAAATGCCTATCATAAATGCCATTGAAGTTGTGAATGCTCGCCAAAAAATGTTACTCGGGAACAAAATTCTAAATTACTTTGGCGATTTATCAGATAAAACAATTGCCATTTTAGGCCTTGCCTTTAAGCCTGATACAGACGATATGAGGGAGTCACCTGCGCTTGTTCTGATCGAACAATTGATCAGCAAAGGCGCTAAAATTAAAGTGTACGATCCTATTGCAATGGATAACGCAAAAAAAATCATCCCCTACTCCCCTCACCTTCACTTTGCCCAAAATGAATTGGAAGCTGCAAAAAATGCTGACGCCATTGTTTTAGTAACAGAGTGGAAACAATTTCGTTTCTTAGATTTTCCCGCTTTGAAAAAAGTGATGAAAGGCAATGTATTTTTTGACGGTCGCAATCAATATCATCCTGAAGACATCACTAAAAAGGGTTGGGATTATATTAGCATTGGTCAAAATCCGGCCTATGCTGTAGATGCGACTGTAGATGTGAGTGTTTAAATAGGTTATGGACTATCAAGAACATTTCAAACAAATAGCAAAATTTATTGAAAAAACGTGTAGTGAGCTAATTCCTCTAACCGATAAACCCTACAATGAAATTTTCCTTGCAGCACGATACTCCCTTTTAGCCGGAGGAAAACGGCTTCGCCCTCTTCTTGCTATTCTTACAGCAGAAATGTTAGGGATTCATCCCGATCAATCCGTAGCTTCCAGTTGCGCTCTTGAAATGATTCATACCTATTCTCTTATTCATGATGATTTGCCCGGCATGGACAATGATGATTTTCGAAGAGGTAAACCATCGCTTCATAAAGCCTTTCCGGAAGGAATTGCTGTACTAGCTGGCGATTATCTTTTGACCTATGCTTTTGAAGTTTTAGTGAATGCTAAACATCAAAATGCTGATCAAAAACTTGTGCTCATTTCTGTTCTTGCAAAAAGCAGTGGTGGTGATGGGATGATTGCAGGTCAGGTAATGGATATTATGGCCTTAAGCGTGGATTTGACAAGCCTACAGCAAACGCACCTTAATAAAACAGGCATGCTTATTGCAGCTTCCATGGAATTTGGTGCCATCATAGGTAAAGCGACAACTGAACAAAGAAATCTTTTAAGACAATTTGGTCTTGATATAGGCCTTGCCTTTCAGATCATTGATGACATTTTAGATGTGACTCAAAGTAAAGAGAAGCATGGCCGAGAAGTGGCTTCTGATTTAATCAACGGCAAAACAACTTATGTTTCCTTGATGGGCCTTGAAGAATCCAAGAATTTCGCTAAGTCATTAACCAACAAAGCTTTAGAATCACTGAAGACCCTCCCCTTTGACACAAAACCCCTGAAAATCTTGACAGACTCTCTTGTTAACCGCCAGATTTAATTCTATTGAAGATAAATTAACATTATTTTAATATGAAGTTTAGTTTAATTATTGGAGGTTACATGAAAATTTTAACTGTAATATTTACATTATTTGTTTCTATTGCAATTGCAGAAGAAGCCGGTTGCGCAAAATGTAAATTGGCTCGTGATTATCACGATAAGAACCCTTCTAAATATGAATATTATGATGATTATCTAAATGACAAAGAAAAAGGCATTGCCGAGGATATTCGCTACACAGGCGAAGAAAAAGAGACTGACACAAAAAAATAAAGTTATAAATCTCCATTTTTTTTAGATCAGGCTTTGCAATATTTGTAAGAATCTTAAGAGTGGCAGTTGTGTTCGCACTTGATGTTGGCTTTTAGAATGCTGTATAAAACCATGCTTAAAATGGCCGCTAAAAAGCACCAAACAGAAGTGAATGTCGTTTCATAAAAGTAGTAAGCAATCATTGCAGAAACTAATGTTGTGATTCCAAAAATCCACATGTAGCGAAGACTTGAGAAAAAAATAGGAATCAAGAGTAAGCTCAAATAAGTTGCTCTCATGAAGGATAAACCGGGTTCGGTGAAATAATCGATGCTATAGCCAATGCTGTTGCCCCTATTTTGAATGGATACGCTATAATGAGGAACCGTTAAAATTAGATAAAGTATCCAAAGAAACCCTCCTATAGCAAACCAAAACAAAACCTTTTTTCTCCATTTTACCTCTTCAGCCCGCCATAAGGAAAGTGGAATCATGATTGGCCAGACAAGAAAGGCAAACATTAAAAAAAGAAAAGCTGCAATTAAAGCAAATCCATCGATTGGCAATGCTTGATTGAATCGAGTCCAGATTAACCCTTCCGAAAGTTGTTGAATCGCGAAAAAAAAGGGAATAAGAGCAAACAAGAAAAATGCTCTTTTTTGTTTCACAAGTTTTAATGTGGCTAATCCTTGTACTAGTAGAACCGCTGCTGCTGTAAAACTTGCTGTCGCTGAAAAACACATAAATCTTCCCTAATAATTTATTTCCTATGTATAGTTTTTTAAAAAGTTTGTCTAGTTTAAAAAAATGAGACAAAGTTTGATCGAGCGTGTTTGATCAGACCGGCTATAACGATTGGGGACGGTTCTTGCATAAGTGCATAACTTTTAATCGACTCTATTAAGCTTTAACATTTTAAAATTCGATTAAAAGTTATGCACTTATGCAAGAACCGTCCCCTAATCGCGTTATTCGTTTTAGCTATCTTAGCTTTTTTGAAAAAAAAATCGATCCTTATTATGCGAGGAGCTTTAGTTTAAGATTTGAAGGTAGATATCGGCCTGTCCCCAGGTGAATCCAGCTGGAAATTGTTTGACCAGGGTAAAAATAGTATCATCGCAATATTCACTAAGGGTATAACTTACTGTTACAATTTTTGTACCGGCAGGACATTTTTGAAACTTCTCAATCAATTTTTCGATAAATTCAGTATCATAACATGTGCCATAAAGGTAAAAAAAAGTTGCCCCTTCAAAACTTGTTTCCAACATGTCCGCATCTCTAAATTCCAAACCCTGAACATTAAATAAATTTTTTATTTTTTTTGCGCGTTCGATGAAAAGTGGAACATACTCAATCCCGACAACATCGCAACCAACAAAGGCATTTAGCCAAAAACAGCATCGGCCTCTGCCACAGCCCAATTCAAATACTGTATCTTGTTTTTTAATGGCGCAATCGGTGGCTATTTGCTCCATCGTTGTCAAAGGAGTTTCCCCGTAAAGGTAAACGTCTTGTTCACCTCGTTGCAATAGAAATTTTTTAGCTATTCTGAATGGATTTTGAAATAGATAAAGCAGCAAAAGCGAAAAATCTACTTTTGCAAATGAAAATTTTTGATAATAACTGAAAACGACACGCACATATTCGACAAAATTTCTCTTTTGAACTTGTAAGTACAGTATCGGTTCCATAATCAGATTTATAAAGTATTTACTTTATAAAGTAAATAAAAGCGTAACGATCCAAGCAACAAAGAAAAACATCAATGTAGACAATAGATCATTAAAAGCCGTCACTATCGGGCCGGAAGCTACAGCCGGATCGATGCGACACCTCACAAAGAAGAACGGAGATAAAGTCCCTAATATAGAAGCCGTCATGCAAGCAACTAAAACACCACCAAAAACCGTTACACCTAGTAATAAAGGCTCGCCTTTTGCTTGTGTAAGACCAAACATACTGAGTAAATAAATTACAAGGCCGCAAATCACGCCAAAAGTAAGACCGATTAAAAGCCCCATTCCAATTTCTTTGCGGATCGCCTCGCGCTTGGATCCTGGTGACAATTGCCCGGTTGACATACCACGAACAAGGATGGTACTGCACTGAATACCTACATTTCCACTCATTCCGGTAATCAAAGGAACAAAAAATGGAACAAAGGTAAACCAGTAACGATTATTAAAATGAGACATGGCAGTTGCTGTAGTAAGCCCTGCAAGTAGCGTGACAAAGAGCCAAGGCGCTCTTAAAAGAAAACGTGTTAAAACAGCCTCATATTCACCAACTTCCTCAGATGTACCCCCGATTGTTGCAATAGTCTCATCGGCAATGTCTCCGATAGCTTCCATCACATCTTCGTCGGTAATCACACCAATCAGACGATTATCTTTATCGACAACAGGAAGTCCCGGCACCTTATAGCGCTCAACAATATCGACAACTTCATCGCGAGAGGCATCGGCCATCACCTGATGCTGAACCGGTTGCATGACCTGCTTTAACAAAACATAATCGGGATTAACAATGAGAACACGACCGGGAACATAGCCAACAAGCTCACCTTCATCATTTGTAACAAATACTCTGCGCGTTAAATCAATACCGGGATTATCATGAATAACGGTAGAAACTTCACCAATTGTGGTGTTCATTTTGAAAGAGAAAAATTCGTTGGTCATCATACGACCGGCACTATGCCTGTCATGCTTTAATAACTCGCGAAGACGCATTGCTTTTTTGGGCTCAAGCAAATCTAATAGGCGTTTTAAGCGTCGATTGGATATATCATCTAAAACAAAGACTGCCTCATCGGGTGGCATGCGCTCAACGAGTTGTTTGATCTCATCGTCATTAATTTGGCGAAAAATGGCAGAGCGTGTTTTGTTGCCTGTGTTAATCATGAAAATGATTTTAGCATTGACATCGGGGAGGTTATCATAAACGACAACGCGAGAATTTGGGGGAAGCCTTGTTACTGCATAAGCTAAGTCGATTGGGTCATATTCGCTTGCAATTTTGGCAACGTCATGCAAAATAATTTGGTAGGTTTGTTTATGAAATGCATCTTCGAGTTTTTCATTCAATACATCATCTAAAAGACTTGTTTTAGATTCCAAATTTGATACATGAGATTCTTCGTCTTGATCATGATTTTCGCTGTCAATGTTTCTATCCAATACAAACCCCATGTTTTTTTTAAATATTACAAAACTTCCCGTTAACTTTACAAAAGAAGTTTAACTTAGCAGGCTTTATTAATACAAGAATTTTCAAGGCTTACCAAGATTTTTATTTCCTCGGGAAAAAGAGTGTGTTTTATGGTAAAAAGAAAATATTTGTATCCGCACCGACAAGTTTTTTGAAAATAAGAGTTTGGATTTCTTTTTGGAAATTTTCAAAGGAATCGATTTCTAAAAAATTAGCAATCATTTTCTAACCTCTTTCTTTTATGTTATTTTCATTAAAAGTAGTTATAATTTATAAAATAACATTCAATTCGAGATATTTTTTGATTTCCAAAGCAAGAAATAAATTGATTTATTTTTAGATATCATGCTATCCTTCTATTATCTATCAACATTAAACAAGAAGTTAAAGAACAATATCATGTCAACAACACCAGATAAAATTCGCAATATTGCGATCATTGCCCACATTGACCATGGCAAAACAACTCTAGTTGATGCCCTGCTTAACCAATCCCATGTTTTTCGTGAAAATGAAGTCGTTGGAACATGCGTTATGGACTCAGGCGATCAGGAAAAAGAGCGTGGGATTACTATTACTGCAAAAATTACTTCTGTGCCTTATCGCGATTATAAAATTAATATTGTCGACACTCCGGGTCACGCAGACTTCTCAGGTGAAGTAGAACGTATTTTAGGTACTGTCAATTCAGTTCTACTATTGGTCGATGCCTCTGAGGGGCCCATGCCTCAAACACGTTTTGTTTTATCAAAATCCTTAAAAATGGGCTTAAATCCAATTGTCGTCTTGAACAAAATTGACCGCCCTCACGCAAACCCTGATCGCGTTCTTGACCAAACGTTTGATCTATTCACAGAACTTGGCGCAACCGATGAGCAACTTAACTTCCGTTATTGCTACGCTTCTGGTTTGGCAGGTTTTGCAAAACAGAATTTGGACGATGTATCCACAGATATGGCTCCTCTATTCGAGTTGATCTTAACTGCGGTTCCTGCTCCTAAAGGTGATCTTGACAATCCATTCTTAATGCATGCATCAAGCATTTTTTATGATGATTATGTTGGACGTCAAGCATCAGGCAGAATCCTAGAAGGAAAAGTTAAAAAGGGACAGCAAGTCATCCACATCGATCAAGATGGTAAACAAAATAAATGCACGATTGTGAAAATTCAAGGCTTCCTTGGCATTCAAAAAATCGAAATGGATGAAGCTTCAGTTGGCGATATCGTCATTCTTTCAGGCGTTCCTGAAGTCTCCATTGGTGACACATTGTGCGACCCATCAAAAATTGTTCGTTTACCAAGCATCCATATTGACGAGCCTACAGTTTCTGTTGACTTTACGGTTAACAATAGCCCGTTTGTTGGAAAAAGTGGTAAACACGTGACGATGAATAAACTGCGCGATCGCCTGGCAAAAGAGCAGCGTGCTAATATTTCATTACGCATTACCCTCGACGATGTCGAACAAGATAGAGTTACAGTTGCAGGACGAGGCGAGTTGCACCTTTCCGTTTTAATGGAAACTATGCGTCGTGAAGGCTATGAGTTTAGCGTTTCAAAACCTAAAGTATTGATCAAAGAGATTGATGGCGTAAAACATGAGCCTTTAGAGCGTGTTTACGTTGAAGTTCCTGAAGAATATGCAGGCAGTGTCATCGCAGAATTGTCAAAACGTCGTGGTGAAATGCAACATTTGGATACAGATGAGCATAAAATTACACGTATCGAATTCTTAATGCCAACTCGTGGCTTAATGGGATACAGAAATGAATTTCTAACAGAAACACGCGGTCTTGGAATTTTAACTTCGCTTTTTGATTCTTATACTCCATGGAAAGGTGTAATCCCTGGGCGTGCTCGTGGCGTACTTATCTCCATTTGCCTTGGCAAAACAACAGGTTACTCACTATTTAATCTACAAGATCGTGGAGTATTGTTTGTTGGACCTGGCGAAGAGGTTTACGAAGGCATGGTTGTCGGGGAAAATAGCCGCGATAACGATTTGATCGTTAACGTTGTAAAAGGTAAGCAATTAACAAACGTTCGTGCTTCAGGAACCGATGAAAACGTCGTTCTTACACCTGCAAGACGCTTTACGCTTGAGCAAGCCATCGATTACATCCAAGATGATGAATTGATCGAGATCACACCTGATGCGATCCGTATGAGAAAACGCTTTTTGACAGAACAAGAGCGCAAAAGCGCTGATCGCAGCAAAAAGAGTTAGAACACAAAAATAAAACAAAGGAGTGCAACATCTGCACCCCTTTGTAAAGTTTTTGATGAAGAGCTGTAGTAACAATGTTACTACGGCTTTTTTTTGGCTTCCTTGAGATAGAGCGCTTCAAGGGACGTTTCTTGCATAAGTGCATAACTTTTAATCGACTCTATGAAAGTGATAAATATTTAGGTGGTCGATTAAAAGTTATGCACTTATGCAAGAACCGTCCCCCATCGTTATATCGGCTAAATACCCTAACTCAGTGTTTAATGTATTTATCAAAAATGATCATGTCAACATTGAGTTTTTTTGCAAGCTCTAGGGTTTCCTTTGAAGGTTTGGCGCCGCCTTCTAATAATGCTATTATCATTGCATTCGCATTTTCTTTTAACGTCTCAATTTCATTTTGAAAAAAATTAATTACAGCATCATTTGTATGACCCTTTCGCGATAAAGCATCTATCTTTTGGTTAATACTATCATGATATTTTTTGATTGCGAAATTTAAATTATTTGTTGTTGGTTTAAAACCAAACTCGGATAGAATTTCTATTTTCTCTTTTTTTAGATTTTGATAATCACTTAATTGAATGGCTTTCTCAAAGGTTTTTTCAGTGGCATATGCTCCTTCTTCCAATTTTTCTCTAAAAGCATTGTCATCACTGCTAATGGCAACCATCATCAGTTCCATATGTAATTTTTTATGTTTATCAGACAAATACACAAATTCGAAGTATAATTTGTGTTTTTGACCTTTAAAAGCATCAAAAACTTCTGCTAAATCACCTTGCGGAATAGCTAATAAAATTTCTTTTATTTGAGCTTTGACGGTATCCAACTTTTCTTTCATCTTATCAAAATCAAGTGAGGCTTTATAATCATCTGAAGAGATAAGCTTAGAAAGCATTTCTTTCTGAACTTTATATTCATCGGGAAGTTTTTCTGCAAGTGATCGTCCAAAACTTGCTATTTTAAGAAATTCTTGGTTTTTGACGACATGGATAGTTTTTTCATTCAATTTACTGGTTATCAGGGAAAGGGTGCTTGTATCCTCATTATTTAAGTAGGACATGATCTTTTCGTGTAATTCGGGTAGTAATTCCTTGTGTAAGGGCCCTTCTTTTATAGTGTTTGGTGGGGTCGGTTGAACATTTGAACTTCCATCGCTTATGCTTTGCATAGTACACCTCTGTTAATTAACTAGCTGATTATATATTCGTATTATAATATTAAATTAAAATTAGTGACAATATTTTAATTATGATCACTTTGTATAAAAAAATACTCAATGTTAGTTTTTATAAATTTGAATTATTACAAGCGAACTTAGAAAAAACGGGTTAAAACCCGTTAAAACAAGCTAAAGGGTAAAGCCTAAGGTACAAGCTTAGGCTAAAGTACAAGATGTTAATTGTTTTTGTCGGGTTTGTTGGAGAGGGCAGAAATAAAGTTACGGAAAGCTTCCGTGTGTTTTACATTGGTCAGCCATTCATCATGCATGATATCGTCCAATGGCGGCAGGGAGTCGACAGCTTCTGCACGTTCCATGTAATGGATGGCAGACTTTACGTTATTATTTAATGCGTAAAGGCAGGCAAGATTATAGTATGTTGGTAAAGAGCCCAAACTTAAAGCATGGAAAAACTTACCCTCGGCAAGCTCGTAAATGGATTTGGACTGCCCGGGAAGACAAGATTCATCAATTAATTCTGCCTGATGTAAAAGACAAAGTCCCCAATCATTCCAAGCCACTTCATCTTCACGATCTTCAGATAATAAAATTTCAAAATGCTCAGATGCTTTTTGTAAACATTCAAGATCAGAAACAGACTCACCAAGATGGGACAAGGCCAAAGCTAAATTGTATCTTGCGTGTACATATTCAGGGTCAATCTTTACGACATTTGCCAAAATTTGAACCGCTTTTTCATAACTATTTTGATCGCCTGTAAAATCTCCGTGCATATCGAGTGCGCAACCATAATTGTAAAGCCACTCCAGATCAATTTCCTCACCTTCTGTATTTTCACCCTGGCGCTTAATTAGCTCTTCAAATTTCATCAAGGCAGAATCAAGAAAATCCGGCTCCAGAGTTATTTCAGCAAGACGCATGAGTCCGACTGCCCAATCGTTCCAAAATTGTAAAAAGACCTGGCCTCCAAATTCGAGGACCTGGGAGCAATATCTAATAGATTTTTCAATCATGATTCGATCATTGAGCATGTCGCCAAGAGCAAAATTAGACATAGCAAGGCCATACCAAAGAAGAGGATCTGTTTGGTTCAAGGAAAGGCCCCACTGAAATTTTTCAATGGCCGATTGATAAAAATTTTGATCATTAAAGTAACGACCAAGTTCATTCAAGCAAATTCCATATAAATACCAAATTTCTGCGGCTTCAGGATTCACTTCAAGGCTGCGTACAAATTTGTCTTCGGCTTGTCTTAATAGATTAATTTCGTCCGTATTAGCGCCAAGAAGCATTTCTGCCTCGCCAAAGCGGCTTAAAATTCCGGGATGGTTAGGTTCAATTTTATCGGCTTGCATGAATTTTTCAAGACTTTGCTCTAAATAAGAGATTTCCCGCTTTAATTTGCCCAATGTAGCAAGAAGCTGCCCCCACTTTAACCAAACAACAGCATGATGAAATTCTGTTTTTTCTTCGTATTTGACAGCCCTTTCAAAAGATTCATTTGCCTTTTCAAAGTAGTCAAGATCAATTGTAATTTCAAAAACACATTGATAGGCACATGCTAAGTTAAAATGACCCTGAAATTGGTTTTCATTGGCTTTAATAGAATTATTGTAATGATCAATTGCTTCAAAAAAATACTCCTTTTTACCAATTAAAAAGGCCATTTCGATGACGGCATCACCATACACATTCCAAAAGCTAGGCGTTTGCATTCCAGATTGACAAGCTTGTTTATACCAATCTAGAGCATAGCGAAAATCCATTGCCTCGCCAGACAATTTACCCAAATAAAACCAGGCTTGCCCGAAATCGCGGTAAAATTCAGCTTTGCAATGGGTGTCGGCAATAAGGGTAACTGCTTTTTCGTAATTTGAAATGGCATCTTGAAAAAAAGGAGCCTCTTCCAAAAGCATTCCTTGCTGAACCAGCACGCGGGCTAAAGAGTAAAGAGCATCGAATGGGTTGGGTTGAAGATTTAACGCTTCTTCAAAATATTTTTTGGCATAAATAAGAATTTGTACGTTGTGAGGGTATTTTTCACATGCCGCACCAAGAGAATAGATAACTTCATAGGAGTCTTTTGCAATTTTAAAGCAAAACTCAAAGCTTGTCAAAAATTTATTATCTTTAGCTTTTAATTGATTAGTTCCAAGTCTTGCATAAAGCCTTCCAAGGGTTTCTCGATCCTCAAAATCCATTGCTTCGGCAGCAGCAGTTGGATGGAAAAAGCTCAATTCCGATTCAAGTGAATCATCAAAATCTTGGAAATTTTCATCGGCAGAATTTTCACTTGCAAGTTGACTTGCAATTAGGGCTGCTAATTTTTTTTTTAGTTCTTCATTTTTATTCATAGTTACAAGGTAATTTGTTAATCAATCTATCAATCATACTCTAATTTAATAAAATAAAAAAGAGAAAAATATTTTTTTCACAAAGAGAGACCACAACACTTTTTTTAGCTTTTTATACCCTTCTTTTAAGCCCTTCGCGGTATAATAATCCAGAAAAAAACCTGAATATCAGAGTTTATGGATGGCCTCTATCATCGCAGGCAATTGGTTTATAGGCGTTTGGCAAACACCTTCAAAACAAATATATAATGTAGTTTTTCCATCAATTGCAACCAAATCTTTAACAAAAGGGATGACTCTCAATAAATCTTTATCATCTTTTTGCTTCCAAATCAAGGCTTTGTGAGGAATAAAATGATGGTAAATTTCATTTTTTAACTCATTTTCATAATTTTTGTCATCATCGAGCGCAATTACCAAAGTCGGAGCATGCTTGTCGTAATAGCGGTTTAAATTCATCATATGATACGAATATCCCGGCGGATAATTATCAATATATTTTTTTAATGCAGCAAAAATGTCCTCTGCTTGCTCAATATAGGTATCTTCATTTGTCAGCTGATAAAGTCTTAAGAGATTTTCACAATGAATGGCATTTCCCGATGGCTCTGAGCCGTCTGAAAACTGACATTTTCTTAAAATAAGATTTGCATCAGTTCCATCCGTTTCATAAAATGCTCCGTCAGGTTCTTTAAAGCTTTCGTCCAAAATATTTGTCATCTCAATGGCAAGTACCAGCCAATCCACACCATAATGTGATTCAAACAAACTTAAAAAAGCGCGAATAAGACACGCATATTCACTAAGACTTGCATTAAAGCGGACTTCTCCGTCACGGAACCTACGATAGAGTTGCCCGTCTTGCCACATATGATTTTTTATAAAATTTGCAGACTTTACGGCAGCATCTAAAAATTCGGGGCAATTAAGTGCATTTCCTGCCTCAACAAGTGAGTAAATCATCAAGCCATTCCAAGCAACTAGTATTTTATCATCTTTAAAGGGGTGTTCCCTGTTTTGACGAACGGTAAAAAGAAGTTTTTTTTGTTCTCTGATTGTTTCAGCCAAAAATTGAACGTCTACATTATGCTTTTTTGCAAATTCATCCAAGTTGAGATTTGTGTGAAGAACGTTTCTTCCCTCAAAATTACCCTCTTCGGTCATTCCGAAGTACTCAATAAATAATTGGCTTTCCTCATCGCCTAAAATGTTTATAATTTCATCAATTGTCCATGTGTAAAACATTCCCTCATGGCCTTCTGAATCTGCATCTTCTGCAGAATAAAACCCGCCGTTATTCGAGCTCATTTCTCTTAATACATAATCGAGAATTTCTTTACAAATCTGTTTGTAAAAAAGGTTTTGAGTAAGTTGCCAACACTCCAAATAGCTAAAAGCCATTATGGCATTATCATAAAGCATTTTTTCAAAATGAGGAATTAACCACTCCTCATCGATACTATAACGTGAAAATCCGCCTCCTAAATGATCATAAATGCCGCCACGGTGAATCATGTCAAGAGTGCGTTCTACTAAAAACCTAGCTCGACTATCTTTGCCCGTTAAGTAGTAGCGAAGCCAAAAATTCAATTGATACCCGATCGGAAACTTAGGTGCCCCTTTAATACCTCCATAGATTGGATCAGCCATTTTAAATAAAAGGTCAACGGCATCCTCGATCTGTTCTTTTTCCGGAAATTCATCGCCTACAGGATTTTGGTTATTGGCAAAAATATCAACAATTTTTTTTGCCTGCTCAAGAACATGCTCGCGCTCTTCACTGTCCCACATCTGTTTGATTTTCACGATCAAATCTTTAAAACCGACAAGGCCATGACGCCCTTCAGGTGGCAAATAAGTAGCTGCAAAAAAAGGCTCTAGATCGGGAGTAAGAATGACATTTAAGGGCCAACCAGAAGCACCCGACATCATCCCTTGAGCAAATTCCATATAAATCCCATCAATTTCAGGCAATTCCTCGCGATCGACTTTGATGTTGATGAAAGCATCGTTCATCATTTCTGCTATTTCGACATCTTCAAAGCACTCTTTTTCCATCACATGGCACCAGTGGCAGGTCGCATAACCAATGGAAAGAAAAATCGGTTTTTGACCATCTTTAGAGGCTTCAAATGCTTCCTGACCCCATGGGTACCAATCTACAGGATTATATGCATGCTGAAGCAAGTACGGAGATTTTTCAAGATTCAATCTGTTTGCTTTTTTTGCCATATTTTTGTACCTTTTCGTGAAAAATTAGTTTGAACAAATTTTTTAAGAAGGTCAAGCTACTTTTTACCACGACGAAAAACTTCTAGCTTCTGTTGGCCTTTTTTATAGCGCTATTGAGGGATTTTTTTACCGCGAAGACCGCGAAGAAGCGCAAGCGATGCTTGCGCTTCTTCGCGGTCTTCGCGGTAAAAAAAAAGCCAACAGAAGCTAGATAATAATACTCTTCATGGTAAAAAGTCGGCCTTCATGGTAAAAAGGCGAGCAGAAACTAGATAATACTTTGTGGTAAAAATTCCTCATGCTGTATAATCTTAAGTATCTAACAATATACGGGTTTCAAGATAAATGAATAATCAGCAGATCATTTTAAAAAAAGTTAATGTTCATAATCTTAAATCCGTTGATTTAACGTTAGAAAAAAATCAGCTGATTGTTTTTTCGGGCGTTTCAGGCTCAGGAAAATCCTCCCTTGCATTTGATACCCTTTATGTTGAAGGCCAAAGACGTTATGTTGAATCCCTTTCAACTTTTGCAAAACGACAACTTGGCGAAATGAGCAAACCGGACATTGAAAGCGCAACCGGAATTTCGCCAACCATTTCCATCGAACAAAAAACGGCCGGGAAAAACCCAAGATCAAACGTTTCGACCATGACGGAGATTTATGATTATCTTCGCGTACTTTATGCAAGAGTCGGTGTTCCCCACTGCCCAATCAGTGGCGAAAAAGTAATGCCTGAAAGCCGTGAAAAAATCATCAAGACCGTGCAAAACACGATGATCAACAAAAAACTGATTATATTAGCACCTTACGCAAAAGGCAAAAAGGCCGAATTTAAAGAAGATTTCCAAGACCTTTTAAGAAAAGGTTTCATGAGAGCAAGGGTTGATGGTAAAATCATTAATTTAAATGATGAAATTACACTCGATGGCACAAAAGCGCACGATGTGGATGTGGTGATCGATCGAATAGTTGTAAATGCTGAAAATGATTCAAGAATTTCAGAGTCCCTTTTTGCAGCATTGAATTTGGGTGCAGGGGTCTGCAGTGTCCAAGATGCCGAAACCCTGGAAGAAACTCTTTTTTCCATGCATGCCTTTTCAAAAAAATCGGGTCTTTATTACTCTTCCTTAGAACCGCATGATTTTTCCTTCAATAGCCCGGGTGGAATGTGCCCGACATGTAACGGTCTTGGAATTGCAAGCGAATTTGATTTAAACCTTATCATTGATGAAAATTTAAGTATTTCTGAAGATTGCTGTTCAATTGGAAGCTCTTACAGAACAGTTCGTTTCGGAAACATTTACGATAATTTAGCCGCCATTTATGGTTTTAGCGTCACGACACCTTGGAAAAAACTTACGCAAAAAGCAAAAAACGTATTTTTGTATGGCACAGAAAATAAATGGACCAGAATGAATTTCATTCACCCTGAGACACATGCAACCTGGGTTGATCATGTGAGATGGAGAGGTGTTCTTTATGAGGCGCATGCAAGATTTGCCGAAGCTACTAGTGATTCTTACCGCAATAGAATGAAAAAGCTGATGCGCGAGCAAACTTGCCCTGTCTGTAAAGGTGAAAAATTAAAGCCCTACCCTGCTGCCACACTTCTTAACGGAGTAAGAATTGCCAAACTTACCTCCATGACTATAGCAGATACTTTGGAATTTTTTAACAAATTAAAATTATCAAAAAATGAATTGCTTATTGCAGATGAGCTTCTAAAAGAGATTAAAGAGCGGTTGCAGTTTTTGATGGAAGTTGGTCTTCATTATTTAACGCTTGATCGAACTGCACCGACATTATCCGGTGGAGAGGCTCAAAGGGTTCGCCTTGCCTCTCAAATTGGTTGTGGACTTGTCGGAATTACTTACATCTTGGATGAGCCATCGATCGGGCTGCATCCTCGCGATAACCGAAAACTGATCAAAACGCTAAAACATCTAAGAGACATTGGAAATACTGTCATTGTTGTGGAACATGATGAAGAAACCATTTTGGAAGCGGATCATATTGTGGATGTGGGTCCGGGGCCGGGTTCCCGCGGTGGTGAAATTGTTGTGGATGGCACTGTTTCAGACCTTCTTAAAAGTAAAACTTCATTTACCGGAAGGTATTTGTCCGGTGCTTTAAAAATTGAGATTCCTAAAAAAAGAAGAAAGCCTACCAAAGAATATATCGAAATAAAAAATGCGACGCATCACAATTTAAAAAACGTCAATGCTAAATTCCCGGTCGGCTTATTTACTGCAGTAACCGGTGTTTCAGGTTCCGGTAAATCATCGCTTGTCACCGATATTCTTTATCCTGCGTTATCCAATTTTCTTCATCACGGCGAGCATCAAGTGGGTGCGCATAAAGAAATTAAAGGTTTGGAGTTTATTGACAAAGTCATTGCGATCGACCAATCCCCTATCGGACGAACCCCAAGATCCAACCCATCTACATATATTAAGCTTTTTGATGAAATTCGTGATCTTTTTAGTCAATTGCCAGAAAGTGCTGCAAGAGGTTATAAAGCGGGAAGATTTAGCTTTAACGTGAAACTTGGCTCTTGTCCTGAATGTGAAGGCATGGGCATGGTCAAGATCGACATGGACTTTATGGAAGATGCATTTGTTGATTGCCCCGTTTGTAAGACGAAACGTTTTGATCCGGAAACACTTTCTGTTTTTTACAAGGGCAAAAATATATACGACATCCTTGAAATGGAAGTGCATGAAGCGTTGGAATTTTTTCAGAATCACCCTTCCATCAAGCATAAGCTTGAAACCTTAAAAAAAGTAGGCCTTGAATACCTTAAGCTTGGACAATTCTCCACAACATTATCGGGAGGTGAGGCCCAACGCATTAAGCTTGCAAAAGAACTTGTCAGACCATCGACCGGTAAAACTCTTTACATTTTAGACGAGCCAACAACAGGTTTGCATTTTCATGACATTAAACATTTGCTTATGGTCTTACATGAGCTTGTCGATCGTGGAAATACAGTGATTGTAATTGAACATAATATGGATGTTGTAAAAACTGCCGACTGGATTATTGATATTGGCCCTGATGGTGGATCCTACGGTGGTGAAATTGTTGCATCTGCAAAGCCTGAAGTGATTGCAAAAATGGACACGCCTACAGGTAAATATCTTGATTTAAGCCTAAACCCTCAAACTCATAAGCCAAAAGAGAAAGAGAATCAACAATCTGTTGAGGCGATCAATGAAATTAGCGTGACAGGCGCTTGTCAAAATAATTTAAAAAATATTGCCGCAATAATTCCAAGAGGTAAAATTACCGTTTGTACAGGCCCTTCAGGCTCCGGAAAAACTTCTCTTGCTTTTGAAACCATTTATGCAGAAGGGCAAAGACGCTATATTGAATCGTTATCTCCTTATGCAAGGCAATTTGTTAAACAGATGCCAAAACCAAAAGTGGCAGGTGTTAGCGGATTGTCCCCTGCTATTGCTATTGAACAAAAATCGCACTCGGGAAACCCAAGAAGTACAATTGGGACAATGACAGAAATTTATGATTATCTTCGTATTCTTTATGCCAATATGGGAATTGCCCATTGCCCGGAAACCCAAGAGGTCATTAAAGCCATTTCAAAAGAACATGTAGTAAAAAGAATTTTAACCTACCCGCAAGATGAAAAAATCCAGGTTCTTGCGCCTATTGAAATTGGCAAAAATGAACGCTTTGAAGATATTATTACAAGGCTCAAAGTTCAAGGTTATGTCAGAGTTCGTCTTAACGGAGAATTTTTTGATCTTGATCAGCCGATGGAGGTTTTTAATTACGATAAAAAACGCAAAAATGAATTGTTTTTGGTTGTCGATCGCTTAAAAATCAATCCTACCATTCAAAACCGTTTATTTGAAGCTGTTGAAAATGCTTCATTATTATCCGATGGCAAACTTGTGATCATGAGAGAAAAGGAAGATGTATTTTTTAATCTTTCATTTGCCGTTGAAAGCACCGGCAAATCCTACCCTGAAATTACACCGCATACATTTGCCTTCAATGACAAACAAGGCTATTGCCAAGATTGTTTGGGTCTTGGATTTCAATATGGAGCCAATTTAGTTCAAAAAGACGAAATCATGGACCAATCTGTGATGTCTTTAATTAAAACATTATGGCTTAGAGGTTTAAACAAAAAGACAAAACAATTACTCCATCTTTTTCTAGATGCGGAAGGCATCGATGCCTACACACCTTTAAATAGTTTAAGGAGCGATAAACTGCAAATTCTGATGAATGGATCACCGGAAGATCATTTATATGAAAGCGGTTTTGGCTTTAAATTTCGCTGGAGCGGGATCAACGAAGTCTTTACAAAGGCCGGAAAAGCCTCGCATGGCTACATTAAAGAAACTGTAATCACTTTACTAGACGAACATGATTGTATTTCATGTAAAGGCACAAGATTAAACCCACTTGCCCGCAATGTTACAATCAATAAACTTTCCATTGCCGATTTCTGCCGACTTCCGCTAGATCAATCTAGAATTTTCATGGAAAAATTAGAACTTGATGCTCAAGAAAATAAACTTCTTGAAGAAGTCTTGCTACAGTTAAGAAAACGCCTTACCTTTTTATGTGAAGTTGGCTTGACCTACATTCAGCTTGAAAGACGCGCCCCGACTTTAAGCGGTGGCGAAGCACAGCGCATTCGCCTTGCAAAACAAATTGGAAGCGGTTTAACAGGAGTGCTTTACGTTTTAGATGAACCAACCATTGGTTTGCACCCGCACGATAACAATAAGTTAAACCATGCTCTACAAAAATTAAAAGAGCTTGGAAACACTTTGATCTTAGTAGAACATGATCCGCTCACCATAGAAACTGCCGATTACATTCTCGATTTTGGGCCCAATTCAGGCAATCTTGGTGGTCACATTACAGCAAGAGGAACCGTTGATGAGATCAAAAATAATGAAAATTCCTTAACGGGCGCTTACCTTAGCGGCAAAATTTCCATTCCTTTATCAAAAAAACGACCTGTTTTTGAAAACGGGGAAATCCAGATTGAAAATGCATCTTTGAACAATTTAAAAACTATCAGCTGTAAAATTCCGGTCGGTGCATTAACTGCCGTAACGGGTGTTTCAGGATCAGGAAAATCCACACTGATCAACCAAATCTTGCTTCCATTGGCTAAAAAAGCGTTGTACAAAACAAACTCCATCACTTTAAATAAAGCAACGGTTTCAGGAATTGACCAATTTGATAAAATCATTTCGGTTGACCAAAACCCGATCGGCCATACAGTGCGCTCAAACGTTGGTACGTATGTGGATCTTTTAACACGCATGCGCGAATTTTTTATAGCGTTGCCGGCTGCAAAAATAAAAGGGCTGCAGGGAAAACATTTTAGCTATAACCATAAACGAGGCATGTGTTTGTCCTGTTTTGGCCTTGGATATAAGCGCATTGAAATGCTCTTTCTACCCGAAGTTAAAGTGGAGTGTGAAGAATGCAAAGGCATGCGTTTAAACCCTGTGAGTTTAGAAATTAAATATGCCGGAAAAAGCTTTGGTGAGTGGTTAGGATCAACGATTGATGAGGCAAAAATCGCCTTTCAAAATCATCCACGCATTGTTCGCATCTTAGACACGTTGATCACTGTTGGCCTTGGCTATTTAAAAATTGGTCAGGAAACGGCAACATTATCAGGGGGCGAAGCGCAAAGGATTAAATTGTCGCATGAGCTTGCAAAACGATCGAGCGGAAAAACATTGTACACACTTGATGAGCCAACAACAGGCCTTCACAGCGATGATATTGCCAAATTGCTTATTGTTTTGCATAAACTTGTGGATAAGGGTAACACAATGATCATCATTGAACATAATATGGACATCGTTAAAAATGCCGATTATTTGATCGACCTTGGGCCGGAAGCCGGAAGTGCGGGTGGCAATATTGTATTTGAAGGCACATTGGATGGCATCATCAAGTGCAAAGCCTCCCACACCGGCAAGCATTTAAAAAAATATCTGAAGGTGTAATTTCCAAGTTTTACCACAAATAGCAAAAAGAGAACACAAATAAAGAATTAGGGATAAAGAGAGTGTAAAAAAAAAGGGCAAGAGATTGGCTGAAAGGTAATTTGTCCCTAGTTTAAGATTTTTTAACGCAAACGTTATAATGCAAGAACCTCTTATCCCTTCTTTCACTTTCTCTTCTTTCCACTGTGGTAAAAATCTAAAATTAATAAATGGAGGTGATAAATGAAGAAGATTTTGTTGATGATGTTGATGGTGTCTCGGATTTGTTTTGCGGGCAAGATTCCGATCGAGCTTGAATATGCCAAAACGGAGCAGCAACAAACCCTTGGCTTGATGCAACGAAAAGAGCTTGGAACAAATCAAGGCATGTTATTCATTTACCCTAAAGCCGAAGTCCATCGCATTTGGATGTTTAATTGCTTTATTGACTTATCTGTTGCTTTTCTAGATGATCATCTTCGCATACGGGAAATCCATGAATTAAAGGCCTATCCTGAAATGATGGATCCTAAAAGGCCTGTTTTAACCCTTGAGGATATTTCTCTTTATCCACCATCTGATCCTATTTTTAAGTTCTTCATGCAACAAAGCGTGCAATCTTCTGTTAAAACTTCTTATGTGCTTGAAATGAATGCCAAATGGTTTTACAATCACCGAGTTACAGTTGGAGATCAACTGATTTTTAATGAAAATAGTGCAGAAGCCTACATCCTTCAAAAAGAGTAACTAAAAAAAAGAAAAAGGTGTATGTGTTGAAATAACACAATCGGGGGTTTTTGATGAGTCAAATTATTTTATCTAAACGAAAAGCCGAAGCTATTTCCAATGGCGTTTTTCTAGTGGGAATTGGTATTTTATTTTGGACAAATGGATGGTGGCCAGGTATTCTTCTTGTGATTTGGGCAGCCCTTTCCACAAGACAATATTTTACGGGAAGAATATGGGATTTTTCTATATCGACTGTGATTTTAGTTGGGTTATTTATCACCACTTTCTTTAATATCACTTGGTCCGTTTTGATGCCTGTTCTTTTTGTTATTGGAGGCATCTACATTATTTTCAGGGAATATTTCTTTACTGAAGACATTATAATCATTAAAAAACCGGAAGACATCGATATCGAGGATGACAGTGAACTGCCCCATAAATAATGCCTGTTTTTTTTAAACACAAAGACTCAGAAGACTCAGAAGATCTCTTAAAGTTCATGAAGTTTTTTACTAAAATTATCCTTGTAGTCCATAGCGCTCTTCTAAGTCTTTGTGTTTAAAAAAAACTAACTATTAAATCACTTGCGATCACTTGAATCTTGCTTGTTTAAAAATACAAAATGGCTTGAATATGCGAATTGAATGCAAACATTGTCAATCTCACTTCAGCTTCCAAAAGGAAAATTTCCCTTCCGGCATTCAATTTTGTCCAAAATGTGGATCTAGTCTTGATTCAGAAAAAAATGTTCCTTTTGCAAAGCAAGAAACCCTCATTGAATCCCAAGGCACAAGCACAAGCGAAATCACTCTTGTTCAAGGACATGAACCCGATGATCACGTGCAATTTTCGGTAGGTCCTTATCAGGTGCTAAGAAGTATTGGCAAAGGTGGCATGGGTGAAGTATTTTTAGCTTACGACACCACATGCGGAAGGCGCATCGCACTAAAACGAATCAGGGCGGACCTTGTCGAACATACTCAAATGCATAACCGATTCTTAAAAGAAGCAAGAGTTACAAGCCAGCTAACACACCCCGCAATTATTCCAATTTATGTGATTGCCGAGGCAGACAATCTTATTTATTACACCATGCCCTTTGTCGAAGGTGACACCTTAAAAGCCATCTTGAAAAATTCCTATGCGCTTGAAAAAAAAGGGGAAAAGCCTCACCCGATCGGAGGATCCATTCCCCCGCTTGCAAGGATTTTCTTAACTATCTGTCAGGCAGTAGCTTACGCACACTCAAAAGGGGTTTTACATCGGGATTTAAAACCTGAAAATATCATCGTTGGTAAATATGGTGAGGTTCTCATTTTAGACTGGGGTCTTGCAAAGCTCATGCGGGTCAATGAAAAAGATGAACAGGAATATCCACAAATAAAAAACTCGTTGCATCAATTGACAAATCTTGGAAAAGTTGTGGGTACAGTTTCTCATATGGCCCCTGAAAGGGCCCTTGGATTACCTGCCACTTTGCAGACGGATGTTTATTCTTTGGGAATCATTCTTTATCAGATTCTTACCCTTCGGATACCCTTTAAAAGAGGGTCCTTAAAAGAATTTAGAGGAAAGTTTGACAAAGAAGAGCTCTACAATCCAATTGAAGTTGCTCCCTACCGTGAAGTGCCTCAAATTCTTTCAACAGTTGTTTTAAAATGTCTTTCCTCCGATTTAAACGAGCGCTACAAAGATGTGGACCAATTGATCCATGTCATTGAAAACTACTTGGAGGGTAGATCCGAATGGTTTTATGCAGCAGAGCTTAATATTGATAAAAAGCCTGATTGGGAATTTCAAGAAAATGTATTGATCGCAGAACATATTGCCATTGCAAGAGAGGCCGAAGTCACAGATTGGGTCAACCTGATGATTTCCAAGCAATCCTTTCCAAAAAACATCAGGCTAGAGACAAAAATACAAATTAAAGAAAAAGGCCATGGCATAGGAATTCTTCTATGTGTCCCTGAAAAATCTGAACGCGTGCATCTCAATGATGGTTATTGCTTATGGCTTGGAACCGACACCACAAGAGGAACCAAATTATTAAGCTCAACAATTGAAGTTCTTCATGCACCAGACACCTATTTAGAAAGAAATAAATGGCATCATCTTCGCATTGAAAAAATTGAAAATAATATTTATTTTTATTTGGACGATGCCCTTCAATTTTCCTACATTAGCCATAAACCGCTTGCAGGAACGCACATCGGCCTAATATTGCGCGACAAAAACTTTACGATGACTCCTCTTAAATGCTATTTAGGAAGTGAAAGCATTCAAATTAGTTGCCTTGCCGTACCCGACAGCTACTTAGCGCATAAAGATTTTACAACTGCTTTAAGTGAATACCGAAGAATTGGATATTCCTTTCCGGGAACTACAGAAGGAAGGGAGGCTATATTTCGAGCAGGTATTACGCTTTTAGAAAATGGCAAAGCAATCGGCGATCAAAAAAGTCAAAATGAGTATTTTGAACTTGCATTGACTGAATTTAGCAAGCTGCATGGAACAGCCGGAGGCCCGCTTGAGTATCTTGGAAAAGCTCTTGTTTATGAAACACAAGCGGATTATGAAGAAGAAATTAAATGTTTTGAATTAGCCTACAGAAGATATCCAAAGCATCCTTTATTAATGGTTCTTCATGAACAAGTAGTTTTTCGCATGTATGAGAGCGCAAGGGCCAACAGGCTTACCACTTATAATTTTGCGCTTCTTGCTTTAAGGTTTCTTCCCTTGATGATCACAAATTCAAATTCTAAAAAACTTTTTATCAGCCTTAAAAAAAATTGGGAACCCTTAAACTTTTTAGAAGATGATGCGATGTGTGCAACTCTTTCAAAAATTAAAATTGCCGATTTTGAGTGTCGTCTAAGCTTCTGGCTAGCAAAACCTTACGTTCTTATTGAAACGCTCGATACTCTTTTAAAAACTAGCATTCAGCAAATTGAGGGTCTTGTTACGATTATGAACCTTCTTTTTTCATTGATCGAACTTGGATCGTTATCTTTGGCAGAGCAAAAAATTGAAGAGTTTGAAAAAGTCATTGTCGCATCTTACGATTTTGATTTATTGAAATTGGCCACTTCTTCAAAAACAACTGATTTGACAACAATTTTTGAAAAATGTTTTCTTATTTTTCCAAAAGCGTTACTCAAGAAAGAAATGCGTCTGGTTCTTTTTCTGTTAAACCGTGCCTTAATTTTAGAGCAAATTCCACTCATAAAAAAAGTGTGTGAAGAGTTAAAAAATTATGCGTTAACAGAGGATGATCAGTTACAAATTAATTATTTTCTAATTTCATCTTTAATTTTGCAACAGCAATTTGCAATTGGCTATGAAATTCTTCAAAGCTATTCCTTGGAGCTTCTTAACCAGGAAACAACTCCCCTGCATTTTCTTTATGGATGCTGGCTCTACATGATGGAAGGCAAGGAAATTGCAAAAATCCACTTTTCAGGGGCTTTGGAAGTTTCTTTTCCAAGAACTTTTGCGCTAGGTACTTATTATTTGAATGGGCAGCTTAGCGAAGATAGTTATTGGTTTAAGCGCTCATTCATGTGGGAAAGACGAAAGCTTTATCAACAGCTAATTCTTTTTTACTTAATTCGTGACGATCGCGCCAAAGTAGATTATTTCAAGCTCCTTGAGAAAAAGCAATACATCGATGCCCTATGAAAGGGTGAATTCCGTTAAGTTCTAAAAACAAATCAATCAATTCGTTAAATGTCGGTCTTACAGACCTCTGTTTTGTGATTTACTGTAACCCAGGTTCGGAGCGAAAGCGAAGGCCTGGGTTTGATCTGTAAGGGTTATTATTATTAACCCTTTATTCAAGAATAACATCGGGTGTTAATCGAGTACGTCTCTTCAATAAATAAAAGGGAAGTCCGGTCAATGGAATAAGGGCGGCAAAGGTGACTATTAAAATGCCTGATGAATAAAGTGCCCATCCGCAAAAGCTAAGAGCAAATAAACCAATCAGTACGCCTTTGGTATTTTGAGACTCGATGCAAATTTTAAGATGGCTTAAAGTAGACAAAACATAGATGAAAAGAAAAGCTGTGACGGAAACATCAATTATCAGATTGATTTGCTGAATGAGGTCTTGGTTCATGGTAGCTATTAAAACAGGAATCATTCCAAGCGATGAGAAAATTAACCCCCATTTTGGTGCTCCAAAACTATTTTTAACGCTAAAAAATTTCGGTAAATGACCATCGGTTGCCGCACCTAACGCAATCTGTCCGCTTGTTAAGACCCAGGCATTTAAAGTACCCATACAAACAACGGCAGCTGCAATCGAGATTGCCAAATACCAATTACCACCAAAAATGATTTGGGCAGCATCAGCAAAAGGAGCCTTCGATTTGGCTAGTGCCTCCGGTGGAACTACGCCCATAATTACAGTGCTGCTAAAGATGTAGATGACGGCAACAATTAAGGTGCCAACAATAATTGCACGCGGGATTGTTTTTTGTGGATTTTCAACAGAACCTGCCGTAGTCGTCGCTGATTCCACCCCAATAAAGCCCCAAAGAGTGAGCAAGGCTGCTGAATTAAGGACTGTCAAAGTAGAATCGGTAGTTGGGTTAAACGGCTCAAAATGCGACATGTTAAAGAAGAATAAGCCGGCAAAGGGAACAAGGAATAATGGAATTAGTTTCAGGATTGAAAAGAAAAAATCAACCCGTCCTGCCGAGGATACCCCAGATAAATTTAAGCTTGTGACCGATAAAAGAATCAAAAATTCAAGCATAAGGTTTGAAAATGGATGCAATGTGCCAAATACGGGGCTTAAGTAACTGACAATGGAAATGACAACCATGGGGGTGCTCATCCAGGAAATGACCCAATAAGTCCAGGCAGAAAAGAAACCTAAAGTTTTGCCAAAAGAATGTTCGATAAAGGTGTGAGGACCGCCCGTTTTTGGAATTTTTGCCGACAAATTAGCAAAGACCATGGCTAGTAACATAGCGCCGACAGCTGTAATGAGCCAGCTGCTAAGACCTGCAGCCCCGAAAAGGGCCATACTTGCAGGAAGTAAGAATATTCCTGTTCCGATTTGGCTTCCTGCCACAAGAGAAGTTACGTTCCAAAATCCCATTTTCTTTTGCGAGGTCATTAAAATTCTCCAAAAATTAAGTTGTCGTAAACAATTGTAATCTAATCATTTTGGAGAATTATAGGAATTACATAAAGAAAAATTTGATATTTCCTTTAATTTCCTTCCGAAGTCTCTCTAAAATTAAGCTAGACTCCAGGCTTTGGTCTAGGACCATTGCCTGCGTGCAAACCTTGAAAATCCAAAGCTATATTTG
>Ga0105047_10001074_pt1 | contig 48168 bp, 45 predicted proteins | sample MAT04_FD_78384 | JGI IMG/M metagenome (GOLD analysis project Ga0105047, IMG submission 78384) | Freshwater microbial communities from Lake Fryxell liftoff mats and glacier meltwater in Antarctica - MAT-04 (megahit assembly) | ecosystem: Environmental > Aquatic > Freshwater > Ice > Liftoff...
TACAGAATCAGTGCCATCAACCTTGATTTCACTAGCAAGATTGATGAGCGTTACGCCACCACCAGGTACAATGCCTTCGGCCAGTGCCGCTTTAACAGCGTGAACGGCATCGTCAACCCGGAATTTCTTCTCTTCAATTTCGGTTTCGGTAGCACCACCAACTTTAATTACAGCAACTTTTCCAGATAAAGCTGCACGGCGTTGTTCGAAGTTTTCCTTATCGTAATCACTGGTAGACTGATCAGCTTGTGCGTTGAGCTGTTTGACCCGAGCTGCAACACCAGCTGGTTTGCCACCACCTTCAATAATGGTTGTTTCATCCTTGTTTACAATGACGCGGCGAGCAGAACCAATCACATCTAGTTCGACGTTTTCAAAGGTCATGCCCTGATCTTCGCTAATCACAGTTGCGCCAGTCAGGATGGCGATGTCTTGCAAGACATCTTTGCGGCGATCACCAAAAGCCGGTGCCTTAATTGCCACGGTGTTAAAGACGCCTTTCAAGCGGTTCAGTACTAGGGTGCCAAGGGCTTCACCTTCCACGTCTTCGGCGATCAAAACTAGATCTTTTTTGCCTGATTGTGCCAATTTCTCGATTAGTGGCAAGAATTCTTGCAAACTGGTGATTTTTTTATCAGTCACGATCACGGCTGGTTTGTCGTAAACAGCTTCCATACGAGCGGTATCGGTCACCATGTACGGGCTCACGAAACCACGGTCAAAAGTAAAGCCTTCCACGACTTCGGATTCTAGTAGTAGTCCCTGGCCCTCTTCGACGGTAACAACACCATCGCGGCCGACTTTGTCGATAACATCAGCAATCAGGTTACCAATTTCGGCGTCACCAGCCGAAATAGTAGCTACTTCGGCAACCCGTGTTTTCTTGCCCTGAATATCTTCAGCCAAAGTGCCGAGTTTTTTAATAACATCGTGACCGGCTGCCTCTAGACCCTTACGAAGTTGCATTGGATTGTGTCCGGCTGCAATCAATTTGTTAGCTTCATTAAGGATGTGGTAGGTTAAAACTGTAACAGTGGTAGTGCCATCACCAGCTACATCGTTCATTTTTGATGCGGCTTGCTTGATGAGCTCAGCGCCCACTTTGTAGCCCAAAGTTTCGTCGTCGACATCAGCAATTTCCACGCCTTTGGCAACTGTTACACCGTCGTGAGTTACTGTTGGCGCCCCAAAACTCTTACTAATAACTACGTTGCGACCCTTAGGTCCCATGGTAGTCTTCACGGCGTTATATAAAATTTCGGCTCCGCCTAGCACTCGCTTGCGGGCATCTTCGTCATAAAATACTTTCTTGGACATATTCAAAAACCCTTCTATTTAACCGTCGCTAAAACGTCTTCTTCTTTTACTAGAATGTACTCAGTACCCTCAACTTTTACTTCGGTGGTACTAAAACTTTTATAAATAATACGATCACCCACTTTGACGCTCTTGGCTTCTTTACCAACTGCTACAACATTGGCCGTTTTTGGTTTTTCGGCCGCAGCCTCTGGCAAATATAGCCCACTTTTAGTCTTGGTAGCCGCTTCGTCGGCGACCGCCACAATAAAATCCCCCAAGGGTTGCAATGGCGTGCTCATAAGTAAACTCCTCCTCTTAAGATTCTCTGTCAATTAGCACTATCACCATGAGAGTGCTAATACATATCCCTATGATAACTAAGCCTACTCAGGCAGTCAAGCTGTCGCCGAGCGTCTTTTTTTGAGTTCGTCTCGCTGTTCTTCAAAGATGCTTACTAATTCGTCATATGCAGGGTATATGCCCGGCATCTTTAAGACATCTCTGCCATGTATAGCTGTCATCCCGGTATATCCAATACAGAAATTGTTTTTTACTAAATCTTCATAATCTGGTGAGGAATTTTTTTTGAGATAAAGTGCTGTTCTCAAAAACCACTTAATATCTTCTCGTACGTTTTGTGCTGCAGCCATTGGCTCAATGCGTCCACCCCATCGTGGGAATGGTCTTGCTTCTTCTACATCGATCAAAAATGTAGTCTGTACAGGTTGCAAAATGTCCCAAGCAATATTTTTGACCTGGGCGTCACCATGTGTCCATTCATTAATATGCAGCGTGCCAAGCGTTAGAGCAGCTCGTCCCAGTGCTTTCGAAACCATAGCAGCATCATTAACTGCATTTGGATTCCATAAGACGGTATCTAGGCTTCTGACACTATGACGATAGTTGCTCATAACACCGTATTTATTTTTACCATCCCCAAAAGCATAGTTAAAAACTCCAAGTGGCCGAAACGTTGTGATGCCAGGGATAGAACCATTACTAAAATAGCTCGCAACTGCATACTCATGAGCGGCTTGCCGAGGAGTGTTAAACGGCTTAACAGCAACGTACAAGGACTGTTCTGCATCATCAGGAGAGTGTAGTAATAATTGGCCGAAACGAACTTGATGTCTTGCAGATTCTTCTCTTGTTTTAGAATGTTCCTCGATCTCAATAAACTGAGCTGTATGCGCTTGATCGGATATGCCCGGCAAGAATCGTCTATCTAAAGCAAAGCTGCCAGCGGGAGTTTCCCTTATCCACTCTACCAGTTCACCGGTAGCAAGTTTACGAGCCGGGTCAGGAATATCAGCAGTAGCAATAACAGATACTAATCCTGCAGGATATTCTATGCCAGTTTCACGAGCGCTTGGCGACGACATAATAGACTAATAATACTATATTATACCTAAAATTACAATACTGTTATCATTTCCTAAGGATATATAATAAACATTAACTATGGCAACAAGTATCAATAAAACAGTCCTAATGTCCGGCGCCGATTACTTTGATGTGGTTGACCTAAACGCCTACTCTCATAATATTGAGCCAGTTATTCGCGACAAGGCGATTATAGAGTTTACCAGCATCCGTAAAGCTTTAGAAAAAGCAGGTGTCACGGTGGTGAAAGTTGATGCTCCTGCAGGCTGTCAGGACGGTATTTTTACTGCCAATTGGGGACTTTGCCGAGGCGATAAAGTGATCATGTCGAGTTTGCCAGGACCACGAAAAGCCGAAGAAGCCTATGCCGAAGAAGTTTTACAGGCTCAAGGCAAACAAATTATCAAGGCGCCCTGCCATTTTAGCGGCCAAGGTGATGCCCTGCCCTGCGGAAATTACCTTTTTGCCGGCTCAAACTATCGTACTGATCCACGTATGCACGATTTTATTTCCCAAGAGCTTGGCTACGAAGTTATCGATCTGGAAACTATACCAGAACGTGACGCCAATGACGCCCCTGTTATTAACGCGCTGTCGGGTTGGCCGGACAGCTTCTTTTACGACATTGATCTGGCTATTTCTGTGTTGCGCGATGACTTAATTGCCTGGTGTCCTGATGCTTTCACCCCCGACAGCCAAGCCAAACTCCGCGCCTTACCGATAAAAAAAATTGAAGTTTCGCTACAAGAAGCCACCAAAGGCTTTGCCTGTAATTTGGTTTCTACAGGAGAATATGTCATAATGAGTGCGCACGCTCCGCAATTGCAGGCGGCAATCGAGTCTTACGGCCTGCACACAACCACACCGGATATCAGCGAACTTGCCAAAGGTGGCGGCTACATCCGATGCACGACCCTGACACTCGATAACCAGTAATTTGGCAGCGGCAAAACCTTAAACAGAGGAGAGCTATTGACTATGTCTTTTGAATTTACTCTAGCATCATGCCGCCAGAAATGTATTGTCGGTGAGTTTTGCGCCCAAGAGGGTGCGATCAATAACTTAAACAGTGAGATTAACAGCCAATATAGTGACCGGCCCATACTCACTGACACTCAAGCCAAAGAAATGGGCCACCTGATTGCTAGTTGCCAAGTACTGGGTGAACAGCTAGAAGAAGTTACAAGATCTTCAGCGCCGCGTGAGTAGTGTCAATTTCGTCCCAATCATGAGCGCCATCGGCTCTCTCAATTGTTTTTTCGTGGCCTTTGCCAAGTAGCAGGATAGTATCACCTGGCTGAGCCCGCTTCAGAGTAAAGGCGATCGCTTCGGTGCGGTCGTGCACTAGGAATAAGTTTTTGTCGCGTTTTTTGCCAGCTTTATGCGCGCCCTCGGCAATCTCATTCATGATTTCCAAGCCGTCGATATCACGATCGTCCTCTTCAGTAATTACGACTTCGTCGCAATACTTGCCAGCTAACTCACCCTGCACTGCTCTTTTTGTTTCATCACGGCGTCCGGCTGAGCCAAACATCACGATTAATTTGCCTTTCACTACCGGTCTTAGGTCCTTAAACAACTTCTCAAAACTATCTGGGGTATGGGCAAAATCAACGATTACATCAAAGTCTTGGCCTTCATCTATGCGTGTCATGCGGCCTTCTACGCCCTCTAAGGCAGCGAGCCCCTGCTCTATTTGCTCACGACTTAATCCCAAGGCGCGGCCCACACCAACTGCCGCCAAAGAATTAGACACATTAAAACTGCCCGGAATCATGCAATTAATCTCATAATTATCATCACCCGCTTTGGCGATGTAATGACTGCCGGATGGCTTTAGATCGACTTTTGTGGCTTGTAAATCACCCTTCCCTACCCCATATAAAATCGGATTCTCAATGTCGCTGGCGAATAGTGTTGCACTAGGGTCTTCGGCGTTAATAATTCCCGTTCGTAGGCCTTGTTTGTTATGGTCGGCCAGCTTAAATAATCTACGTTTAGCGTCACGATAACGCTCAAAAGTCTTGTGATAATCCAGGTGTTCATGCGTTACATTTGTCATAACAGACACGCTAAACGGTACGCCCCAGGCACGATTTTGAGCCAAAGCCTGGCTGGTAATTTCCATCACCAAATAATCGATTTTAGCTGCCTTCATAACTTTCAAGCGCTTCATAAGCTCCGGGACTGGCACATTTGTATAGTGTTGGATTTGCGATTCGATGTCGTCACCCACACCCCAAGCCACAGTGGTCATCAGTCCAGTTTTGTAGCCAGCATTTTGCAACATTTTATGAATCATAAAGGCTGTCGAAGTCTTGCCGTTGGTACCAGTCACCCCTATAACTTTCAGCCCTTTGCCCGGAAAACTATTAATTGTATTAAAGAAAATAGCTTCGGCCAAGTGGCCATATGGTTCTACGGCGCCAAATAAGCTCGTTGGAATAGCTTTCTTAACAGTACTTCGGAAACTCATACCATCTAGTATACTTTAGAGTTGATGAGAATATTAGGTATTGAATCGAGTTGTGACGAAACTGCAGCGGCTATTGTGAAAGATGGCCAGCATTTGCTGTCGAATATTGTGGCTTCCAGCATGGATTTGCATGCTCAGTACGGAGGCGTGGTGCCCGAAATCGCTGCTCGTAGCCATATTGAAGCGATTATGCCAGTTATTCAACAGGCGTTAAACGCCGCAAATTGTACATGGGATGATGTTGACGGTATTGCCGTCACCTACGGCGCTGGTCTGGGCGGCAGCTTATTGATTGGTGTCCTGGCAGCCCGCACCCTTGCAATTATTCACAAAAAGCCGCTCTACTCTATCAATCACGTCGAAGGCCACATCTACGCTAACTTCTTAACCAGTACTTCCCTACTTGGATATCAGATGCGCACAGTTCAGCCAGAGTTTCCAATGTTGGGGATTATCGTTTCTGGTGGCCACAGCCAAATAGTGCTATTCCGCGATCACTTCGATTACACCTTGCTAGGCCAAACTCAAGACGACGCCATTGGAGAAGCCTTCGATAAAGTCGCTAAAATGCTTGGATTAGCTTACCCCGGTGGCCCTTCGGTGGCTAAAGCTGCTCTAGAGGGTGATTCTAACAGGTATAAATTACCAAAAGCCAAGATGGGAAAGTACGATTTCAGCTTTTCTGGTCTTAAAACAGCCGTTTTACGCTTATGCCAAGCTGAGATAGGTGAGAAATACGACTTCCCCTCCACAAAGCTCTCAGAACGCCTCAGCGAGGCCCAGAAGCACAATATAGCTGCTAGCTTCCAACGCATAGCTATCGAAACCATTGTCGATAAGGCGAAACTGGCTTTTGAAGAGTTCGCGCCGAAAAGTATCGTGATTGGCGGCGGCGTGGCAGCCAGCCAAGAATTACGCCGTCAGTTAAGCCAAGCACTTCCCTTACCCATCCCGATCGAATATCCAGACATGAAACTGTGCACTGATAACGGCGCCATGATCGCCACGCTAGGCTGTTTCACAGCTTCCCTAGGTCAGCCAGAGGCCGACCCCTATACACTCGATATCGCCCCTAACCTTTCTATGTAATTTTCACATGAAATAACCTCTATTTCTGTAATTTTTACAGAGGTGGTATGATGGACAATATATGAAATTACCAAAAGTCTACGATCCAGGTCAGTATGAGAATGATATCTACGCCTTATGGGAGCAGAGCGGGGCATTCCAGCCTCAATCCAGCGGAACACCATACAGCGTTGTTATGCCGCCGCCAAATGCCAATGCCAACCTGCATATTGGCTACGAGCTAACGGCTGCTCTAGAAGATATCGCCGCTCGTTATCACCGTCAAAAGGGCGACGCAGTTTTACTGCTGCCCGGCGCCGACCATGCAGGCTTCGAAACCCAATCTGTTTATGAAAAACACTTAGCCAAGGAAGGCAAAAGCCGCTTTGATTTTTCACGTGAAGATTTGTATAAGCAAATTTGGGATTTTGTAGCGCTTAACAGAGGTAACTTTGAAACTCAATTGCGCAAAATGGGCGTTAGCTGCGACTGGAGCCGTTATACATTTACTCTCGACGACAAGATCATTACCCGTGCTTACGCAACCTTTAAAAAAATGTGGGATGAAGGGCTAATTTACCGTGGTGAACGCCTGGTTAACTTCTGTACATTTCACGGTACGGCTTTTGCAGATATTGAGGTAGTCTTCGAAGAAAAGAAGGGTCATTTATGGCAAATTCGCTACCCGTTGGTTGATGGCAGTGGGGAAGTGGTAGTGGCAACCACTCGTCCAGAAACTATGTTTGGCGACGTTGCCATAGCCGTTAATCCAAAAGACGAACGTTATATAAATCTCATCGGTAAAACTGTTAAATTACCTTTAACTGAGCGCGAAATTCCAATTATAGCTGATGATTTTGTAGACATGAAGTTCGGCTCAGGAGCGGTAAAAATTACCCCAGCCCATGATCCAAACGACTTCGAAGTCGGAAAACGGCATGATTTGCCATCGATATCTGTTATCAGTCACGAAGGCAAACTGGTAGATGTGCCAGAAACTTACCGTGGGCTTGATGTTGAAGCTGGACGAGTGCAAACCGTTCAAGACCTAAAAGAGCAGGGCTTTTTGGCAGGCACAAAAGACCATATCCATAATGTCGGCCACTGTTACAAATGCGGTACAGTTATTCAGCCACTACTCCGTGAACAATGGTTCGCAGACATGGAAACCTTAGCCAAAGACGCCATCTTAGCTTTAAAAGCCGACAAAATCACTTTCTATCCCGACAACAAAAAGCAGCAACTAATCACATATCTAGAAGGCTTGCACGACTGGAACATTAGTCGCCAATTGGCGTGGGGGATTCCAATCCCAGCTTTCCAGAACGTTAATGATCCAACAGATTGGATTTATGACGAGCAGGTTAGTGAAGAAATAATTACTGTTGATGGAAAAACTTATCATCGAGACCCAGATGTCTTTGATACCTGGTTTAGTAGTAGCTCTTGGCCATACGCCACACTCGGGTACCCCAACCATGAAGACTTTACGCGCTTTTACCCATTGAATGTCATGGAAACTGGCGGAGAAATCCTTTACCCATGGGTTAGTCGCATGTTAATGCTCGGACTGTACGTAACAGGGGAGATACCGTTCAAAGAAGTCTATATTCACGGTTATGTGATGGCCGAAGACGGCTCCAAAATGAGTAAATCCATTGGCAATGTTGTGGATCCGATACCAGTTATAGAAAAGTACGGCTCCGATGCACTGCGCATGGGAATTATCTCTGGTCGGGCGCCGGCAGTAAATCGTGGCTATGACCAACGACGTGTCGAGGAAGCCCGCAACTTCTGCAACAAACTGTGGAACATCGCTCGCTTCATAGAAGATATCATCGGCGACAATCCAGACAGGGCAGGGGCTAAAGCCGCAACTGCAGCCGACCACTGGATACTCCGCAAGCTACAACAGTCTAGCGAAAAGGCCACAACCGATTTGGACAAATACCGATTCAGCGAAGCTTACGATACGCTATACCACTTCGTATGGGATGATCTGGCAGACTGGTATATCGAGGCCAGCAAGGCCGAGCCAAACAAAGCTTTGCTAGCGCACTTACTAGAAGCCGTATTAACGCTGGCGCATCCGTTCGCGCCATTTTTAACAGAGACAATCTGGCAAACTTTAGCATGGGAAAATGACACCATACTAGCTACTCGCACATTGGTTGAGCCATTCAAATACGATGACAAACAAGCCAAAAACTTCGACGAAGTGCAGGCAATCGTTGCCGAAACCCGGGCCATCACCCATGCCTTAAAAGTCAGTGATTCAACCCTGTACTACACAGATGTGCCATTCCTAGCCGAAAACGCCGCTGTAATCAAGCGCCTGGCGCGTCTAAAGGCTGTCACAGAGGTTTCTGAGGGGACAGGTGTCTACTTGACGGCTACAAGCCACAAATGCTGGCTAGACATCGATAAAGCTACCGCTCAAGCTTACGCTGTCGAATTAGAGGCAAAACAGTCCAAACAACAAACGGTAATTAAGCAGTTGGAGGCTCGATTAAGCAACAAAAGCTATGTCGATAATGCTCCCCACGAAGTTGTCGCACAAACCAAGCAACAGCTCAAAGAAGCTCATGAATTAGCAGAATCAATCACTCAAGAAGCCGAACGTTTTAAAACTTAAGCCTAAGATTATACGGCGGGTTGGATAGCGTCGCGGACTCGTTGGGCGGCTTCATCAGGTCGAGCATCATCAAACCACATGACGTGCCAACCAGCTTTTTCGGCGGCCATTAGGTTAGCGCGAGCATCATCAATCAGTAGAATCTCTTCTGGCGGACAGCCGGCTTTTTCCTGAGCGATCTGGTAAATTTGTGGTTCGGGTTTTATAGCTGCTACCTCTGAAGAATCAATCACTGAATCGTAAGCAATATTGGGCAACGAACCTTGGCGTTTCATGCTAGCCAACAGGCCGGGCATGATGTTGGTGAGCAAGCCGACTTTATAACGTTCGCTGGCCCATAACAGCAGTTCTTGCATCTGTTCAATCGGCTCAACGATAGATAAGTATTCCTTTTGCCAGTCGACAGACTTAACCCCTAAGCGCTCAGCCAAGCGATTGTTAAAATCACTAATACTCATGACGCCTCGGCAAACATCGTCGTTGTAGTGCCAAAAAGCCGTTTCCACAGCGTCAGCCGTAACATTATGAGCAGTAGCCAGTTGAGCGAACGCCCGCTGGTAAAAGTGTACTAAGCAGCCGTTCACATCGAAGTAAATAAAGCTGACACCGCTTTTAGTCTTGAGTAGGTTACGGGCTAGGGTAGGGGCAGTACCCACTAGCTCGTCGAGCGATAAGCCAACAGCGCTGGCGATAGACTGTACTGTAAAAATCGAAGGGGATTTAATAGCACCACGCTCAATCTTAGTAAGCGTAGAAAAGCTTAAATTAGCACGCTGACACAACTGTTGCTGTGTTAGTCCTGCCGCTTGACGCGCCTCTTGCAGGCGTTTACCCAACCCCTTCTCGTCCATGGCCATATCTTACCAATTAACGATCTAAAAACCAAGCTAAAAGTAGTATTAAGCGGCTAGTTCTTGATACCGAATGTCAGAACAATCAGCGTATAGAAGATGATGGCGGACATTACGAATGATACGCCAACCACGGTCCAGACATTTTTGGCGTTGCCATAGCCCAGTCGGGCGCCCATGCGAGCGTAGACAAAGGCAGCTACCCCGGCGCCAAAGAAAAGTGAGAATAAAATATCCATATGCTAAGTATAGCCTACCACGATTCCAGTTTTGCTTTGAGCCCGAAGTAGTTATAATGAGCCGCAATGATTGATAAACACGCCATCCCAACCAAATTACTGTGGGTGGACCTGGAAATGACAGGTCTCGATGCCAACCAAGACGTTATTTTAGAGGTCGCTGCCGAAATTACTGACTTCGATTTTAAGACACTAGCTTCCTACGAAGCTCGTGTTAAGCAAAATAAAGAAACCGTCGTCGAGCGCATGCAAGCCAACATCTGGTGGAAAGAATACCCAGCCAACAGAGACGATTTTGTAAATAAACTCGACCAGGGCAAGCCCAGCCAGCAGGTCGAGCAGGAATTAATTACATTGATCGAACAACAATTTGGCGAGGAGCCAGCTATTTTGGCCGGTAATTCCATCCATAATGATCGATTATTTATTTCTCACTGGTGGCCAGCACTCGGCCTCAAACTACATTACCGAATGCTCGATGTAACTTCGCTAAAAATTATCATGCAGGGCAAACACGGCCAAGAATTCGAGAAAAAAGAAGTCCACCGAGCCTTTGACGATATCCAAGCCAGCATTGCCGAGCTGCAACACTACCTAGAACTATTTTCAAAACCCAGATAACCTCTTGAAAATTGTCATCAAAGTGGTATAGTTACTTACTTATGAAAGAAATAGTAGGCGATAAATTATCACAAGCAGAGCAACCTTTTGCTTATACTTTTCGATTTGATAGCCAAGAGATAACAGTCATAGCCGACGCATTAATAGCCTATCCAGCCGTATATGATGAAACTGCTTCGCCAACTGTCGTTCGCTACCAAGCCCTAATACGAGAGAGGCTATTAGAAAGGGCGGCTGAAGGGCGAGGAGCCGAAATAGAGTGGTATCCAGAAAACTTTAGTCTGCGCTTCGGAGAAATAACCCAGGCATTAGGCGAATACAGCACTAACTTAGCCCAATCAGAAATTAGTAACAGCGGATTAAGGGCACAATTTAAACAACGTAAGTTAATTAGAGTGATCGACGCTATGCAAGAGCAGTTTGCCTTAGAATCAGAAATTAATACCATTCACGAAGGTATTCGCCGTGAAAACAGAGGCAGCGTGTGAATCACAAACAAATCGAAGAATACGTCTTGAGCATGCCGAACGCCCGACTGGATTATCCATTTGGCGAGGGCGTAGCTGTCTATAAAGCAGGCGACAAAATGTTTGCTCTTATTTCAGAAGGCAAGACGCCAGTCCAGCTTAGCCTAAAATGTGCTCCCGAACTTAGCATAATCTTGCGCGAAAAATATAACGAAGTTATGCCGGGCTATCATCTAAACAAAAAGCACTGGAACACGCTTGTCTTGGCTGGCGAACTGCCGTGGGAAGAAGTGCAAGACCTGATTCGCCACAGTTATCATCTGGTGACGGGTACTACTGAGTAGGGCTGAGCTGCTGCGAAAGCAGTTCGGCTTCATCGAACTGAGCATTTAGCAGAGCTTTGCCTTTAGCGCCTGAGATCTGACCATAGGCGTCTTTGAGGTATTGCTTATAATCTGTAAGCTGGCTTTGCATAACGCTTAGGTAGGTCTGTTCATAATTACCGGCTGCAGCGGCAGTTTTGAGCTGGGTATCTGTCGCTGAATCTACTTTCAGCTCAAGCTGTTTGGGGTCAACTTTTCCGCCGCTGGCACCGATGTAGGCAAGTAGCTGTTGTTGAGCACTAGTAACAGTGCTTTTAATGGTGATCGCTGAGTTAAGTGTGGCTGTAGAAATACCTTGCTGTTCTTTGACGCCACTAGAAATCTGGATGAGTGACTGTTGCTGCTGTGCCACCGAAGTAAGCGAAGCGACATCGCTGCCACCTCCCCCAAGTACGCTTTTGATAACGCCAAAAATGACGAGTACGATTAAAATCCCTAACGCTGCGACAACTATTTTCATAAGTAGTGACTTTGGTGGTCCAACTAACTTCTTGGCAGGCGGAGTTGATGGATTAGTAATAAAACCATAATCAGGCATAGGCCCGCCAGCCGGGGGTGAAACCGTCGGTTGTTGATATTGCTGCGGTTGCATAACCATAAGCATAGCGGAATTTGCTAACGCTTGCTAGTTCAAGGTTAATCGCTAATACTTATGATATGGATGCTATCGAAGAGGTTAAAAGCCGGCTGAGCATTGAGGACGTAATTGGTGAATACGTTCAACTTAAGCGTGCCGGCCGCAACTGGCGTGGCCTCAGCCCTTTTAGTAATGAAAAATCACCCAGCTTTATGGTCAGTCCAGAAAAGCAGATTTGGCATGACTTTTCATCTGGCAAAGGTGGCAATATGTTTAGCTTTGTCATGGAAGTGGAGGGGCTTGAATTTAAAGAAACTCTCGAACTTCTTGCACGCAAAGCTGGGATTGATATTGAGCAATTTCGCACAACAAGTCAAAAGGGCGGCCCTGACAAGCAAAGATTATATACAATTCTGGAAGCTGCAGCTCGTTTTTATCAAGTACAATTTAGCCACAATAAAATCGCTCTAGAGTATGTATTTAAGAAGCGCCAATTTACCAAAGAAACAGCGTTGCAGTGGCGTTTGGGCTACTCACCCAATAACGGCTCGGCACTACTGGAATTCTTAAAAAATAAGAAGTTTACAGAGGTCGAAATCCAACAGGCAGGTTTGAGTGCCCGAGCCTACCACGGCGGTATCCAAGATATGTTTCGTGGCCGTTTAATGGTCCCGCTGCAAGATCAACAAGGGCAGGTGATTGGTTTTACGGCTAGGCAGCTAGACGATGACCCTAAAGCACCCAAGTACATCAATACCCCGCAAACTGTTTTGTACGACAAAAGCCGGCATGTTTATGGCTTGCACTTGGCTAAAGAGAGCATTCGTAAAGACAAATACGCGGTTCTAGTAGAGGGTAATTTAGATGTGATTGCCAGCCACCAAGCCGGCGTTCATCAAGTGGTGGCTACGGCTGGCACCGCACTGACAGAACCACATTTAAAGGCGCTCAGTCGTTTCACTGGAGATATCCGCCTCTGTTTTGACGCCGATAAAGCTGGTATGGCCGCTACCGAACGGGCCATTCCTATCGCCAGCCGGGTTAAAGTCACCCTCAGCATTATAAATATCCCAACAGGTAAAGATCCCGATGATCTTATCAGACAAGACCCCGAGCTTTGGAAACAAGCCGCTCAAAAGCACGTTTACGCTTTGGATTGGCTGATGACTCGCTACGAAAAGCTCTTGGATATTAATTCGGCGGTCGGTAAACGTGAATTTAGTGACGTACTTCTGCCTGTTGTGCGTAGTTTGTCGGATGAGGTGGAGCGCGATCATTACCTCAATACTATTGCCAAAACCATTGATGTCAGCAAAGACGCGCTCGATCAAAAATTGCAAAAAACCACTGGCTCAGAGAGGGCTCCAAGACGCAAGCAGCCAAAAGTTAGCCAGGTCCAGCTCGATAAAACAGCAGTCGAGAATCAAAAACTCCAAGATAACTTTCTCGGTCTAATGCTGATGCGGCCAACGCTGCGTGAATTCCAGCAAATTATTACCCCAGAAATGCTTTATACCGATGATGGCCGGCAGCTACTGGAGTTCTTACAAAAAAATCCTGATTTTCACGGCAAGCTCGAACAATCCAAGGGGCTGCAAAACTTGTCAGATTATGTTAAAATAGAATCATTACTCTATGAGGAACTCTATCAAGGCCTCGAGCTCAACGAGCTTCATTACGAAGCCGCTCGATTGCAGGCACGGTTGATAGCACAATTCGTAAAAGGCAAAAAACAAGATATAGCCAGCAAACTCGAAGACGCCGATGAGGTGACTACTAGGAGCTTGCTCAACCAAGCAAAAGATTATGATCAACTACTTAACCTTGTGAAAGGAGCCTCACGTGGCGAAAGCGAAAAAGACCAAACCAACTAAAGGCAAAGAAATATTAACTGTCGACCAGCATAAGTATGTCTTGCTAGAAAAGGCCAAAAAAGACGGCCACATCACCCAGAAAGAAATTTTTGCGGTCATCCCCGAAACCGTCGATAACGCCGAAGCCCTCGATGGTCTATACACCGACCTAGCCGAATTAAACCTAGAGATAACCACCGCCGAACCAGGCACCGAGAAATTTACCGATGAATGGGCCGCCGAAGAAACTGAAGAGGAAGATGTCGCCGCCAATACTGCCGTCTACTTGGATGATGACGTCGCCGACGACTCAGTGCGGCTTTACCTCCGAGAAATCGGTAAAATCCCACTACTTAGTACCCCCGAAGAGCTAGCGCTGGCCCAACGAGTAGTTGCTGGCGACAAACTAGCCAAAGACCAGATGGCCGAAGCCAATATGCGTTTGGTCGTATCTATAGCTAAGCGTTATGTCGGTCGCGGACTTGACCTTCTTGACCTAATTCAAGAAGGCAACACCGGTTTGCTGCGTGCTGTAGAAAAATTCGATCCCGACAAAGGTTTCAAATTCTCCACCTACGCCACTTGGTGGATTCGCCAGGCGATTACCCGAGCCATTGCCGACCAAGCTCGTACTATCCGTATTCCAGTGCACATGGTCGAAACCATCAACAAATTACTTCGTACCCAGCGCCGTTTAACCCAAGAACTCAATCGCGAACCATCTAACGAAGAAATCGCCAAAGAAATGGAAATTGATGTCGACAAAGTCGAGCACATCATGAAAATTAAGCAGGATATTAGCTCTTTGGATGCTTCTATTCGTGATGACGAGGAAGATTCTGTGCTTGCTGACTTCATCGAAGACGAAGACACTGTTAGCCCAGAAGAATCTGCTACCGGCCAGCTTCTGAAAGAACAAGTCAAAGACATGCTAGCGGCCCTAACTGAGCGCGAACAAAAGATCTTGAAGCTCCGCTTTGGCCTAGAAGACGGCAAGAGCCACACCCTGGAAGAAGTCGGTCAGGAGTTTAGCGTTACCCGTGAACGAATTCGCCAGATCGAAGCCAAAGCTCTAGCAAAACTCCGCAAGCACCGCGACGCCAAAAAACTCCACGACTACATTAAATAATAATGCACACAAAATTAAAGATTATTGGTTTAGCCGGCACAAATGGTTCCGGCAAAGACACCGTTGGTCATATTTTGGCCGAACATCATAACTACTTATTTATATCTGTTACAGATTTGCTGCGAGCCGAAGCTAAACGTCGTAATCTGCCTGTAAAGCGCGATGTGCTGCGCACCATTAGTGCTGAGTGGCGCCGTCAATATGGGCTCGGTGTTTTGGTCGATAAAGCGCTTGCCGAGTACGAAATAGTTAAAGATAAGTATGCCGGTGTGGTGATGGCATCGTTGCGCAATCCGGGTGAGGCTGATCGCATCCATCAACTGGGAGGGAGTGTCGTTTGGATTGATGCCGATCCCCATGTTCGCTACGACCGTGTCCAAGCCAATGCCGCTTCCCGCGGCCGTGCCGAAGAAGATAACAAAACCTTTGAGCAGTTTTTGGCAGAAGAAGCGATCGAAATGCAAACCCAGCAGGGTGCTGACGAAGCCACCCTCAACGGCTCCGGCGTGAAAGATCAAACTGACGTTTTCCTGACAAACGACACGACAAGTTTAGAAGAATTTAAGACAATTGTTGAGCAATCTTTCCAGTTAACAAAAATTTATTAATCTAATGCTTACAGATGCGACGAAACCCATAATATTGCATAAGTATTAAATATATGGTAAAATCGTATGCTATGAGCGTGGAAAGAAATTTTTTGAATGAGCATGCAAAACCTTCTCCTGCAGAACTTGAATTGGCTGCCGATGCGATTCTTGGTGCTGAAGTTAGCCCGGACGCGTCGCAAGATGTTGTAGATAGCCAAGAACAGTCCACCAATAAAGCGTCTGATGTCACTGCCCCCAGCGAATTAACAGTTTCTATTATTGAGCGCGAAGATCATGATGAACTGCCAGCGACAATAACTACAGCTGGTGCGACGACAGATCCGGTCAAAGACTATTTAAGGCAAATAGGTAAGGTGCCGCTTCTGAGTGCTGAGCAGGAAGTTGAATTAGGAAAACGAATCGAAGTCGGACTTTACGCGGGCAAAATATTGGAAATTGAGGTTATACAGCCTGAGGATATTCCTGAAGAACTACTAAAAGATCTGGCTTGGCTGGCTGAAGATGGTAAAAATGCCAAAAATCACCTGCTAGAAGCAAATCTTCGGTTAGTTGTTTCGGTGGCAAAGCGTTATACCGGCCGTGGTATGTTATTCCTAGACGTGATCCAAGAAGGCAATATAGGCTTAATTAGAGCTGCCGAAAAGTTTGATTACACGAAAGGCTACAAATTTTCTACTTATGCTACTTGGTGGATTAGACAATCGATTACTCGTGGCTTAGCAGATCAAGGCCGCACAATTCGTATGCCAGTTCATGCAGTAGAGGTTTTAAATAAAATTACCCGTACTAAGCGGGAAATGCTGGTGGAATTAGGCCGTGAAGCCACCGATGAAGAAGTAGCCAAGAAACTTGATATGAAAACCGAACAAATCACAGAACTTGAGCGACAAGGCAAAGATCTCATATCACTCAGTACGCCTTTGGGCGAAGCTGGCGGTAGTGAATTTGGCGACACAATCAAAGATGACGCAGCTGTAGCTCCCGATGAGGCGGTAGTAGCCTATGCTCTTTCTGAGGCAATTTCCTGCGTGCTAGACACACTCGATCCAAGAGAAGCGGGAGTCATAATGATGCGTCATGGTCTTGATGATGGCAAGCCAAAAACTCTGGATGAAATCGGTAAAGCTTATGGAGTTTCCCGTGAGCGCATCCGTCAGATAGAAAATCAGGCTAAAGCTAAATTACGCCATCCTGGGCGTAGCAGTGTATTGCGAGGATATCATTTAGGGTAAGTTTCTAGCTTAATCTGTTCTATACTGAGAAGGTTATGAGTAAAGAGACTGTTAAACGCAAAAAACTTGTGGTTATCGATGGTAAGAGTGTGTTTTACCGTGGATACTATGCGATGCCTAACCTCAGCACCAAAGACGGCAAGCCGACCGGTGGTGTTTTTGGTTTTGCCAGTATGGCGTTAGAAGTCTTGAAGCGGCTCAAGCCAGATTATGTGGCAGTGGCATGGGACAAACCCAAAACCAACATTCGTAAACGGCTAGAGCTTTACCCAGAATACAAAGCCGGTCGCAAACCCGCACCGCCAGATTTTTATGAACAAGTTCCTATCCTGCACAAATTGCTAGAAGCCTTCGGCTGGCCACTTTATGAACTGGACGATTATGAGGCTGACGACATTATGGGCGCATTGGCCGTGCAGGCCACCAAACAAGGTATCGAAACATTGCTTGTGACCTCTGATATGGACATGTTGCAGCTGGTCAATCCGCTAACTCATGTCTACGCGCTTAAAACGGGCTTAAGCAACATAGAATTGTATTCACCCAAAAGTTTTGAAACCAAATATGGGATTGCAGTCGATCAATTTTTGGACATGAAGTCATTAAAAGGCGATTCGTCCGACAACATTCCAGGCGTGCCCGGCATTGGCGAAAAGGGCGCGCTAGAGCTGCTCAAAACTTATCAAACACTCGATAATATTTATGAAAACTTGGACCTTATAAAAGAAACCACCCGCAAAAAGCTGGAAGCTGGCATGGAGAAGGCTTATTTGAGCAAACAGCTGGCTCGTATCTGGACCGACGCGCCCATCAAACTCGATTTAAAAGAAGTTGATGGTACCAAGTGCGACCCAGAAAAGATCGCCAAATTGCTGCAAGACCTAGAATTCCGAAGTTTGCTCCGTCACCTACCGGACATCATGAACGTTGCGGCCGATACACTGCATACCGATCAGCCAGTCGCCGTTAAAGTTGGCAAAAACATTATTATTAACACGATAAAAAGATTAGCCGAGCTAAAACTTTCAGACGCCAAGCGATTGTATGTCTATTCTCGCTCAGCAGGCAAGCATGGCCGTAAACCTCAGGTGTTAGTAATTAGCACCGACGCCCAAACCGTCTATACCTTAGATCTTACAAAGCTGCCAAAAGCAGAAGTTGCGGAGATTTTAAATGAGGTGTCAATCATTGGTTACGATACCAAAAATACTCTTAAAATACTGATCGAACTGGGCGTTAAAAACTTACCCGCTATTGAACACGACGTACTAATCGGGGCATTTTTGCTAAATTCACTGCGCCGCGAACAAAGCCTAACAGATTTAGCCCAAACCGACCTTGGCTATCAAGGTTCGCCATTTGAAGACCTGGATAACGAAGAGGTTATGACCCGGGCACCTGAAATTATTGCAATTATGAAATCTTTGCACGAAAAACAAGCCGCCGACATTAAACAATTGCCTAAACTCGCCAAACTCGCCCAAGAAATTGAATGGCCGGTTATCCCAGTGCTAGCCCGTATGGAATACGAAGGCATTGAGCTAGACACCGAGTATCTGGCCAAGTTTGCCGATCAAATTAACGATATGATTTCTGATTATGAACAACAAATTTATGGCTATGCCGACCAGGAATTTAATATCGCTTCGCCCAGCCAGCTCGCCGATATTTTGTTTGAGAAATTGAAGCTACCGGTTAAGGGCATCAAAAAAGGCAAGACCGGCTATAGTACCGCCGCCAGTGAATTAGACAAATTACGACCCGAACACCCAATTATCGATCTTATTACCCAATACCGCGAAGTTGCCAAGCTCAAGAATACCTATGTTGATACTTTGCCGTTGCTGGTCGACGATAAGTCCCGCGTGCACACTACCTATAACTTAACAATTGCCCAAACTGGGCGCTTGAGTAGCATAGACCCCAACTTGCAGAATATCCCAACCCGAACCGATCTCGGCCGGCATATTCGCACGGCGTTTGTAGCCGCCGAAGGCAAAAAACTAGTGAGTGCTGATTATTCGCAGTTTGAGCTACGTTTGGCCGCAGTTCTGGCCGACGACAAAGAGCTAATTGATATGTTTAACAGAGGTGCTGACATCCACACCGCTACTGCTGCCCAGGTGTATGGACGTCAACTAGAAGACGTAACCAAGCAAATGCGCCGCGCCGCCAAAGTTATAAACTTCGGAATTTTGTACGGCATGAGCCCGCACGGCTTAGCGATCGCCACTAGCATGACTCGCGAGCAAGCAGTCGATTTTATAGACAAATATAAAGGTTTGCGCAGACCACTTTTCGACTACATGGACCGGGTAAAAGAGCAGGCCAAAAAAGACGGTTACGTGGAAACATTATTTGGCCGCCGCCGCCCAATGCCCGACATTCACTCTAGTAATTTTATAGTTCGCCAAGCCGCGGAGCGGGCCGCCATCAACATGCCCATTCAAGGAACCGAAGCAGATCTCATGAAAATGGCCATGGTTGATGTTGATAAAATCCTGCGCGAGCAGCATAACGATTGCAACATGCTGCTGCAAATCCATGACTCCATAGTCATCGAATGCCCTGACGAAGTCGCCGACCGCATCGCCGATTTACTTAAAGCCACCATGGAAAACGTCTACAAACTACCTATCCGCCTTGATGTCGACGTAACTACGGCCCAGAACTGGGGTGCTTTGTAATGGCAAAACTATTTTAAGTAGGCGTAAAAGCACTTATTGAGAATGAGGAAGGCAAAACATTGCTTCTTTTAGCTGATGTAAGTACTCATCGCAAAAATATTGAACCATATTGGGATATTCCTGGAGGCAGAATTGAAGAAGGTGACGATGTAATAACAACTCTGCGACGCGAGATCAATGAGGATACAAGCATTAAGCAGATAGGAGATCCTGTTTTCGTGACCTCAGTTGTTTCTAATCATGAAATACCTATAGACGATTCAAGGATGGCCGGGCTGATACTCATGGTTTATAAAGTTAATATCCCGACAAACAGCAAAGTTTTAATTAGCGAAGAACATAGTGCATATGAATGGGTCGATAAAACTGAAGCAGCCGACCGCCTTAAGCATAAATACCCAGCCGAATTTACAGACTCGTTGTAGGTAGGCGTCTGCGGCGAGGTCGTGATTTAGTCACGATACGGCCATCTCCAGCCCTAATAAGTCGGATCGCCAGGTAAATAATCCAGACGGCGAGCAACAAGTCGACAACGCTTGTTATCAGACTGAGTAGGTCGGGGTGGTGTCGGGCGTTGAAAAATGCGACCATTGCAATTAGGGTTTCAGCACCAATCAGAACTAGGGCGATTTTTTTGCTGCGCCGGTGTTGGGCCAGGTAGCCCAGCATGGCCACAAAGGCGAACCAACTAACGATCAACAAAAAGAAAATCAAAGAAATCATTAGGTCGCCAACACAATCGCTGCTGTTTTCGCGGCACTGTGTAACAACAGATGTCGTGCCAGTCGCTACATTAAGTAATGTCAGCGCTACAAATTGTATAAGCGTAGCTACGCCGGTCTCGTATTGGAGTTTCATTAGTATTAATTATGACCGACCGGAAAAACATTACAAGTATTGCTAAATATACATAATCGTGTTAGTATATGTGTATTCACAGGGATGTGAGGTAAAATTATGCGCTATTTAATCGGATTATTGGTTACAATCGGTCTTTTGATCTTGCTTATCGTGCTGATCATAACTAGTGCCGGCAATAAATCCGAGGTTAAAACTACCTCCAAGACCCTCAGCAGTTATTCTACGACCAATGCTACGACCCGAGCTATAATCGACGGTCCTATAAATGCTATTCCTGTTCACCAACAAATCCAAATTACAGTTGGCCAAAACAGCGTGAGTTATGTCCAGCTAACAGGCTATAACGGTGAAGTCGCGGTTTCCAGAAACTACAGCAACACACAGAATAGTTACTACAACTTTCTGCGAGCACTGACAGTAGCCGGTTTTACGGAGGGTAATCAAGATCCCAAGCTCACAAATAATACCGGCTTTTGTCCGCTCGGAAACCGTTACAATTTACAGCTCATCCAAAACGGCAAATTTTTGCAGAATCTATGGGCTACCACTTGTGGCGGCGACAAAACCTTTAGGGGCAGCCTTAATACGACGCTTGAACTATTTAAAATGCAGGTGCCTGATTACGAAACGCTGGTCCAGAACCTCGATATTGGTGTTTAGTTAATAATATACCCACGCCTCTTCATGTGACGTATACTTAAAGTGTATGATTAAGGCCATTATTTTTGACTGTTATGGCGTCTTGGTTGCCGACGGTTGGCAGCCTTTTAAAGCCAAATACTTTAGCGAAGACCCTGAACGCATGCAGCAGGCGACAGACTTAAATAAACAGGCCGATTCCGGCTTGATCTCCAATGATGATTTCGAGAAAGCTATAGCCCAATTAGCGGATATCAATCCAGAATCAGCCCGTCAACAGATACAAAGTAATCCACCTAATCAAATTCTGTTTGATTACGTAAAAACTTTAGAGACCAACTATAAACTCGGTATTTTGAGCAATGCATCGGCTAGTTGGCTTAATAAATTATTAACTCCTGAACAATTAGCACTTTTTGATAGTTCGGTTTTATCGTACGAAACTGGCTTTGTTAAGCCTCAACCAGAAGCTTATGAATTAGTTGCCTCACAATTAGGAGTTTTGCCAAGCGAATGCGTATTTATCGATGATCAAGAACGTCACTGTACGGGCGCCAAAGAGGTAGGAATGCAAGCTATTTTATATACGGATGTCGCACAAACAAAAGCTGATCTAAATCAAATTTTACAGGCTAGTTAATCCGAAAGGTCAGGCGTTTGTTAGTGTTGCAGAGTTTTTGAATATCGGGAGTTCGCAGCCGCAAAGTGTTTACGAGGGCAGAGCTGCTACCGATAATCACGATGTCCTTGTCGCGCACCATTACCTCCACAGCTTCTTTAAACTCGGTCTGGACATAGTCTTTGATAAGCTTTATCTCGGGCGGTTCTGTCGCTCCGCGCCCCTTTAATAGATTCTGTAAACTTTCCATACTACCAGTATAACCTTTAGCCCGGCGCCGGACTGGCATATACTAAATAGAATGCCAGAATTACCAGAGGTTGAGACAGTCAGGATTGGGTTACAATCGCTTTTGCCTGGTCGCGCAGTAGCTAAGGTGGATTTTAATTGGCCAAAATCTTTTCCAAATAGCGAAGCTGATGTTAATAGATTCTTAATTGGCGCCAAGGTGGTCCAAGTAAAGCGTCGCGCTAAAGTCTTATTAATAGAACTCGATACAGCTTACTCGCTAGTGATTCATTTAAAAATGACTGGCCAATTAGTGTATAGATCTTCCAGTCAGTGCTTTGGAGCGGGACATCCCAACAACTCATTAATCGGAGGCTTGCCAGATAAATCAACTCGCGTAACACTTACTTTTAAAGATGACAGTCAACTTTTCTTTAATGACCAACGCAAATTTGGCTGGATGCGATTATTGCCAACAATTGAAGTTGTGAATTTGGATTTCTTTAAAAAGGTCGGCCCGGAACCACTAGAAAGCAGCTTTACCTGGCAGATTATGCGAGATCGTATGTTGCGACGTAAAAACTCAAATATAAAGTCGGTTCTACTCGATCAGACAGTGTTGGCCGGTGTCGGTAACATTTATGCCGATGAAGCCTTGTGGGGCGCCAAAATTTATCCTGCCACGCTTGTCCGAGATCTAAGCGCTACACAATTCCATAAACTTTACGACGAACTTATATTTGTCCTAAAACTTTCCATAGAAAAGGGCGGTTCAACCAATCGTAATTACGTAGGTGCTACAGGTAAAAAGGGCAGCTATATGAGCTTTGCCCGGGTATTCCGCCGCGAAGGACAAGCTTGCCCGCGTTGCGACGCGATAATCGAAAAAACCAGGGTAGCCGGACGTGGCACACACTTTTGCCCATTCTGTCAGCCTGTTAAATAGCTAGACGTTTCAAGAGCGTAATAACGTCGGCAGCTGTTTTTAAACGCAGTGAAGCAACAGTCCGGCCAGAGCCAACTTTGACGGTATAAGCATCAGAGGGCAAAGCGGCGAACAAGTCTTCGTCGGTATAATCGTCGCCAATCGCCAGTGTGAAATCGTGGTGCCGGCGTAACCAATGCTGTACGGCGCCGCCTTTTGTAACCTGCGGATCTTTAATTTCCAACACTTTGTTGCCCTGGAATAATTCCAAGTTGTATTTTTTGAGTATCGGCTTTAAGGCATATTTAATGGTAACCACATATTTTTGGGCATAGTAAGGCGGCGCGGCGCGGTAGTGCCAAACTAGAGAGTGCGGTTTAACTTCTACCGAGGAATTTGGAGTTAAGTCAGTGTACTTTTCCAGCACTGGAAGAATAACTTTTTTCCATTGAGTGTCTGCGGCTTCGATTGTTTGCCAGTTTTTGGTACCAGATTTTTTAATATGAGCCCCATGCTCAGCCACTAAATTAAGTTTAGTTTTTCCAAACCAGGCTTCCAAGTCCGCAGCCTTGCGACCACTGATAATCACTACTTCATTACCTTTTTTGGCAGCCAGTTCCGTAAGTAATTCCAGCACGCTGGCCGGCGGCGCAGCGCTTTCAAAATTGACACTAAAAGGTACCAAGCTGCCGTCATAATCAAAAAATAATAAACGTTTTTGGCTTACCTGGTAGCTGCTCAAAAGTTTGGATAAAGCCATGCCTTTCAATGTTTGAGTCCGATTTTTGGTGCCCGGAACTGGTGTCTGCAGGGCCGTCACAAAAGTACTCGCCCAGGTGTTTATTGTGTTGCTGGCAATCTGTTTCTGCATATTTCTTAGCCGTTTTTTTAGCTCGCGCCGCGGCATTGTAAATGCTTGCTGTAGGGCATTAATAACGGTAATCGGGTCCTTGGGGTTAACTAGTAATGCGTCTTGCAGTTCTTCGGCGGCACCCGCAGTTCTGCTTAAGATTAATACACCGTTTTTGCGCTTGCTCGCCACATATTCTTTAGCGACCAGGTTCATGCCATCGGCTAGAGGGGTGATGAATGCCACGTCGGCCAATTGATACAGCGCGCTAACTTCCTCGAACGGCAGCGGCCGATTAATATAATCAATTGGTTGCCAGTCATCGGTGCCATAAATGCTGTTAATCTGGGTCTGCAACTTCTGTAAACGCTTTTCCAGCTGCTGATAAGCTTCAATATCCATGCGCGACGGCGCAGCCACCATCACCATCATAACTTTGCCGTGCAGCTTAGGATTGAGAGCCAAAAAATCCCGGTAGGCTTTGAGACGCTCTACTAAACCTTTTGATGGTTCCAGACGGTCTATCGCCACAATAAGGCGACGCTTGCCGTACTTTTGCTTATAACGTTTTACAGCCTGCTTAACCGCTTTAGATTTTCGAGCCCGAGCATATTTTTCGTAATCCACGCCAATAGGGAAGTTAGTTACTTGCACACTGCGTAGTTCTAAAATAACTTGTTTGTCGCCGGCGATCCCAGTGTCCAATTTCTGGCAGGCGGCAGTAAAGTGCTCACTGTAGCTAGTGGTATGAAAACCAGCTAAGTCCGATCCCAGCACCCCCTGAGTTAACTGTTTGGCTTGCTTGATTTTGCTCAGACTAACGGGGCGGGGGAAGGGAATGTGTAGGAAAAATCCAATATGGCCATCTGTCCGACTTTCTCTAAGCAATTGCGGCACCAGCATTAGCTGATAATCGTGCACCCAAATTGTACTTTTTGGCTTGGCCAGGCTCAAAACCGTCTCCGAAAACAACGTATTTACTTCTCTGTAGGCTCGCCACCATTTTTCGTCTAGTGCTGAAGGCTTGTAGGGTAAATCATGAAAAACCGGCCACAAAACCGAGTTACTATAGCCATTATAATAATCATCTATCTGCCGCTTGGTTAAAAAAACCGGCACACAGTGTTGTTTCCCGAGCCGCGAGGTTATAAGTTTTTTTTCTTGCTCGCTTAATTCTTCGCTGGCAATACCTGGCCAGCCCACCCAAATACTTTTGCGATCATTTACATAAGAAGAAAGTCCGGTGGCCAAACCACCAAGACTCGGATAAAACTGTAGCTTGCCGTCAACTTTTTTAACACTCAGCGGCAAGCGATTGGAAACGATAATTACCTGTGCCATAAACTCTCTAACACCTATAGCATAGCAGATTTCATCCCCTTTGGATGCGGTAATTGTTATGATCGCCACTATTTGCAGCTATACTTAAAGGCATGATTATCACTCTGTGTGGCGAAAATAGTTATGGTTTGCAACAAGAATTGCGTTCCTTGGTCGATGCTTTCGTAACTGAGCACGGCGATTTAGCACTAGAGCGGATTGATGGCGAAGAAGCCGACTTTGCCCGTTTGAGGGAGAGTCTTACCAGCCTGCCATTTTTAGTTAATAAAAAATTAGTAGTACTGCGCGCGCCGAGTAAAAATAAACAGTTTACCGAAAAATTTGAGCAAATTATTAGTGACATCCCCGAAACCACCGAAGTAATAATCGTAGAACCCAAACTCGATAAACGAATCAGTTATTATAAATTTATTAAATCTAAGACCGATTTTCGCGAATTCAACGCGCTTGATCCCGATGGTCTTGCTGGCTGGCTAGTGGCTACCGCGCAAAAGCAGGGCGGAGCAATTAGCAGCAGCGATGCCCGATACTTGGTAGAAAGAGTTGGGTCCAATCAGCAACTACTAAGTAACGAGATCGAAAAACTGCTTATATATGATAAAAAAATTAGTCGCCAGACTATAGATTTACTCACCGAAACCGCCCCCCAAAGTACAATATTCCAATTGTTAGAAGCTGCTTTTGCTGGTCAAACCAAGCGCACCACTCAGTTATATAAAGAGCAGCGCGCCCTAAAAGTAGAACCACCGCAAATCATCGCCATGTTGGCCTGGCAACTCCATGTTTTAGCCATCATCAAAACCGCTGGCAATCGCGGCGCCGACGAAATCGCCAAAGCTGCCCGCCTCAACCCATTCGTGGTCCGTAAAAGCCAGTCTATCGCCCGCAACCTCAGCCTAACCGAACTCAAAAAATTAATAAACGATCTTTTAAGCATCGACACTCGCAGTAAACGCACTAACATCGACAGCGACGAAGCACTTCAATTATATCTTTTGAGACTTTCTACAAACGCTTAAGCTATTTTGCGAGAAGGATCATTGACAGGTAACTGCACGTGCACTATTTGTGGCCCAAATTTAAGTGCGGTTTGGCCTAATTGCTCGGCTTCTGGAGCAGCAATAGCAGCTTCAGCTACAAGATCGCGCATGCGTTGACTGTCGACTGGCGTAGAAGCCGGTGCGTCAGGGGTAGTTTGTTTTGTTGATAGTTCTTGATTTTTTTTGTGGTTGAATAACATACTCAGTATACTACACTATTATGTCTAGATTGTCAATAAGAGCTTGTGCTTAACAGATACAAAAAGAGCGTGCACTTCACTAGAGAAGTAGCACGCTCTAGGAGCGCTAAAATAAGATTGAGATTATTTTTTCTTAGCAGCGGCCTTCTTTGGAGCAGCTTTTTTAGATGTAACCTTGGCAGGGGCTTTCTTGGCGGCAGCAGTTGGTTTAACACCGGCAGCCTTAGCTTTAGCAGCAGCTTGCTTCTTCAAACGAGCAGCTTTGTTTTTGTGGACTAGGCCTTTTTTGACGGATTTGTCGATGTTGCTTTGGGCGGCGCTGTGAGTTTTGTTGCTCGGGCTTTTTACGAAAGCTTTGAGAGCGCTCTTTAGACTGCGCTTAGTTTTGCTGTTACGAGTAGCAGCTTTGTTAGAAGTTTTTACTCGTTTTTTAGCCGATTTGATTAGGGGCATTGTTGTTCCTTGTTAAGATTATAATTATTGTAATATCGGACTAAATTATACAGGGGTGGACCGAGTTTGTAAAGAATGCTTGCTCACGCTTGTGCTTTTATGGTACGATAACGGTATAAATTCTATATAAACAAAAATTGACAAATAACAGAAAAGTAACAGACATGGACAGTGCCAAATCACAACTAGCCGACAAGCTCAAAACCGCCAATAATATATTGGTGACGGTTAGTCGCAATCCATCTGTCGACCAATTGGCAGCCTGTATTGGCCTGACGCTCTTATTGAATAAGCTTGGCAAACATTCTGCGGCGGTTTTTAGTGGGGCGGTGCCGTCTACTCTAGAATTTTTGAAGCCCGAAGATACTTTAGAAAAAAATACTGACTCCTTAAGAGATTTCATAATTGCTTTAGATAAATCCAAGGCCGACAAACTGCGTTACAAAGTAGAAGACAACGTTGTGCGGATTTTTATTACGCCATACCGCACCTCGATTAGCCAGGAAGATCTCGAGTTCAGCCAAGGTGATTTTAACGTAGATGTCGTGATCGCGCTGGGCGTATTACAGCAAGAAGATTTGGATGATGCGATTACCGCTCACGGCCGGATTTTGCACGATGCCACGGTGGCCACCATTAACTTGGCACAAAATGGCGAGCTGGGCAGTATTAATTGGCAAGATCAGCAGGCAAGTAGCCTTAGCGAATTGGTAACAGAGTTAGCTCAGAGCATGAAAGGCCAGAAAAGTGATGGCGATTTGTTTGATGCTCAGATAGCTACCGCGCTTTTGACCGGAATTGTCGCCGAAACCAACCGCTTTAGTAACGAAAAAACTACTTCTCAGACTATGAGCGCTAGCGCTGCCCTAATGGCGGCCGGTGCCAATCAGCAATTAGTCGCCACCGAACTCGGCGATAAGCCGGACGATAACAGTGCTGGCAATGGAGCTAAATTGTCAGATGACACACTACCAAAATCTGACGATGGAACGCTAGATATTACTCACGATGACAATGAATTAAAAGAAGGATCAGATGGCGTAGAAGCTGATTCTGGCAATGATTCAGTGGTGCCAGCTCTAGAGTTGCCTAAGCCAGATTTTGACGAACCGGAAACGCCAGAAACAAATGATCAGCCGCAAGCCGCAGTTGGCGACCATCTTTCTGAAGGTCCCAAACTTATGACCGAAGCGCCAACCATGGGCGGAGTTTTGACCGCTAACACGCAGCCGGAAGGTTTAGACCCGTCGACTGACCCCTTGAGCGTGACAAAAAACGACAACCAACCGCAATTATTGGACCATAACAAGTCATTCGCATCTTCGCCTGACGCATCAGAGGCACCGCAACCAACCGAAGACCTTACCGAAGAAGTTATCAAAGGCTTTACGCCACCACCAGCTTCTTGGACACCACCGCAACCAACCGAATCGCGCAATGATTTAACTGCTCCAGCCGAGCCGGAGCCTAAATCGGGAGTAGAAGATAAGCCAGAAGCGGAAATCGAGCCAGAAACACCAGCCTCAGACGACGGGCCAGACAATTCGCAAACCCTCAGCGAGATTGAGACGGCCGTCGCCAGCCCTCATTTAGGAACCTCCGAGGGTCTGGACACTGCCCGTGACGAAGTAAGCCGCGCTCTAAATGGCAGTACTACTAACCCAGAACCAATCCAAGCTCTTAACGCCCAACCGCTTGGCGATGGCTTGCACCCGGACCAAGCCATAGAAACACCCAAAGTATCAGATAATCCAGTTCAGCCTGGACCAATGCTAGCCGATATACTGTCTCCAGCCGAAGAGACTCAAGCTAATCTGTCTGGCCCTAAAGTCACTGATCCGACCGCCCCACCACCGGTGCCACCGCCAATTCCATTCCAGTTTGGCATGCCAAATTCATCGCAAAACCAGCAATAATTAGTAGCCTTAGGCTACACTAGAGCCATGCAAGGCCTGCTTTTAGTAGATAAACCCGCCGATTGGACCAGTTTTGACGTGGTGAATTACGTGCGTCGAATTGTAGCCAATGCCGAAGGTAAAAAGCCCAAAAACGTCAAAGTAGGACATACCGGCACCCTCGATCCGTTTGCTACAGGCCTCCTCATACTATTAATCGGCAAAGAATACACTCGTAAAGCTCAAGAGCTAACCAAATTAGATAAAACTTACGAAGTTACAGTACGATTAGGCCAGAAAAGTACAACCGGCGATCCAGAAGGCGAAATCGCAGCCGTATCGGATAGTACTCCAAGTTTGGAGGTTGTCCAACAGGCCATAGAACAGTTTAAAGGCGAAATCGAACAAGTGCCACCGGCGTATTCGGCTATAAAGATTGATGGACAACGTGCTTACAAGCTAGCCCGCGAAGGCAAAGAAGTGGTTATAGCATCGCGAAAAGTGACCATTAACAGCCTAGAAATAGTTGATTACGCTTATCCAGAGCTCAAATTAGTGGCTGATGTGTCGTCCGGCACGTATATTCGTACGCTTGCTGAAAATATTGGTGAAGTTTTGGGTACTGGAGCATATACTACAGCCCTACGTCGCACCAAAATAAAGTCGTTCCAGATTAATGACGCTCAAGAAGTTGAAAAATTAGATTCTATGCTAATTGAGCAGAAAATCAAGAACAGTATTGATTAATATATAGATAGGTGGCATACTTAGCCTAATACTACATACTATGACAGAAAATATGCGTGAACCAAAGATTGATAAAAGCCCGGCGGAGAAGGCCATTGATATCTTTGATAAAGGTTTGTTGGCGGGGCTGGGCACTTTACTTGTGGTAGCAGCGGCAGACCAGTTTACTCCATTAAGCCATGAAGTGACTGAACCCATCGAGGTAGTGGCCGCGGCTGGAACTATACTCGCCTATATCGGATCCATCGTGTCTAATAAAATTGAAAACCTTCGAATTAATAATTCTAGTTCTTAGAACGGCATAACGGCATATTGTACGGTTAGTTCAAGAACTGAATAAATTATTAAATATCACCTCTTGTCAGACAGGCAAATCTCTGTTAGAATACGAGCTACATGATTACAACTGAGAAGAAAACTGCCGCCATCAAGAGCGCGCAAGTACACGCTAAAGACACTGGTGGAGCTAGTCCGCAAGTTGCTATCCTAAGTGAGCGCATCAAGGAATTGACTGAGCACTTAAAGGTTAACAAGCACGACTTTATGGCTCGCCGTGGACTACTGCAAATGGTTGGCCGACGCCGACGATTACTGCGTTACATTGCTGCCCGTGATAGCCAGGCTTATTTAGACCTTATCAAAAAGCTCGGCATCCGTCGCTAGACGTGCGTAGACTAGTGGACTCGATATTTCGAGACCACAGGCTTGTGCACATTAAATGATCTAGGAGAGCGCTAACTCGCCAGAGCCGCAGATATAAAGCACCCCAAAATAGCACAAGGGGAGGCGATATATTTGAACTCTGCTGAGTTAGCTCCTACAAGAAAGGTCCAAAGTAATAACTATGGGACAAACAATTAACCCAATGGGTAAAGAAATTATCAAAGTAGAAACACAGCTGTGCGGCCGCACGCTGAGCCTAGAAGTCGGCCGCGTTGGCTTCCGTACCTCTGGTTCCGTGTTGGTTCGTTACGGCGACACCGTGGTGCTTGGCTCAGCCCAAGTTAGCCCAAACCGCCTTAAGGGTATGGATTATTTCCCGCTCAGCATCGACTACGAAGAAAAAATGTATGCATCTGGTAAGGTCAGTGGCTCACGCTTTATTAAGCGCGAAGGTCGCCCAAGTGACGACGCTATTTTAATCGGCCGTTTAATTGACCGTCCAATCCGTCCACTATGGCCAAAAGGCTATCGTCACGAAGCTCAGGGCGTAGCCACAGTACTAAGCATGGATCCAGATTTCCGCCCCGACATGGTGGCTATGATTGCCATGAGCACCGCTTTTATGCTGACCGGTGCGCCATTTGAGGGTCCAGTCGCTGGTTTGCGGGTTGGTCTTGTCGACGGTAAGCTAAAAGCTTTTGCGACTCCCGAAGAACTCGAAACTGGAGCTCTCGACCTAGTTGTAGCCGGTACTAAAGACGGCGTCATGATGGTAGAAGCTGGTGCTAGTGAAGTTAGCGAAGACCAAGTGGCCGAAGCTATCGAGTTTGCCTTTAAAGAAATGCAGTCAGCAATCGCTTTGCAACAAGAACTAGTTGATAAGATTGGTGTTACCAAGCAAGAATACGAGCTTGATCTGCCCGACGAATCAATCCAGACCTCTGTTAACGAATGGCTAGCAGACAAACTTGGCGAAGACTTGCGCAAACCATATCCAGAGCGCAATGTACTCATCCAGACACTACGTGATGAAATGCACGACGCTTACAGCGAAAAATTGGGCGACGAATACGACGCGCTCAAGAATGAATACAACGAAGCATTCCAGATGGCGGTTCACAAGGATGTCCGCAAGGGTATTATCGAGGATGGCCTCCGCCCAGATGGCCGTAAGTTCGAGGAAGTCCGTGAACTAAGTAGCGAAATTGGCTTATTGCCACGCGCCCACGGCTCAAGCATCTTTACTCGTGGTCTTACCCAGGCATTTAATATCGTTACCTTAGCGCCACTTAGCTATGTGCAGCTGGTGGACACTATGGAAAGAGAAGGCGAACGCCGCTACTTGCACCACTACAACGCTCCTGGTTACACTGTAGGCGAAGTTCGTCGTTTGAGTGGCCCAGGTCGCCGCGAAATTGGTCACGGCTACTTGGCAGAACGTGCCTTAACAGCTGTACTGCCATCAGAGGCAGAATTTCCATATATGATCCGTTCGGTTACCGAAATTATGAGTCAAAACGGCTCTACCTCTATGGCCGCCACTTGTAGTAGTAGCCTGGCATTATTGGATGCCGGTGTACCTCTAAAAAGTCTGGTTAGCGGTATCGCTATGGGCTTAATGGTGGCCGATGACCGAGCAATAGTTCTAAGCGACATCGCCGATGCCGAAGATTTTGCTGGTGACATGGACTTTAAGGTAACCGGTACCGAAACCGGCATTACCGCGCTGCAAATGGACATGAAAGTCCATGGTTTGAGCGTTGATGTACTTCGCCAAGCTCTAGAGCAGGGTCGTGATGGTCGTTTGCACATACTGGAGCACATGAAAACTACAATTTCTACTCCAGGCGATATGAGCCAGTACGCGCCGCGTGTTGAATCAATCCAGATCAATCCAGACAAAATACGCGAAGTAATTGGCAAGGGCGGTGAAACCATCCAGAAGATTACTGGCGAAACTGGTGCTGAAATCGATATTAAAGACGACGGCACCATAATGATCGCCAGCCCGGACAAGAAATCTATCGATGCTGCTCGTGAATGGATTGAATCTATCGTAGCTGAGCCAGAAGTCGGTAAAATCTACAAAGATGCACTTGTTAGAACAGTAATGGACTTTGGTGCGTTCGTGCAGATTATGCCTGGCAAAGATGGCCTAGTACACGTCAGCGAAATGAGCGAAGAACGCGTCGAACGACCAGGCGACGTCGTTAAAGAGGGCGATTTAGTTAACGTCAAATTAGTAGCCGTCGACGACAAGGGCCGCTTGCAACTTTCTATGAAAGCCGCCAAACGTGAGCTGGAAGACAAGAAATAGATATGTTAGCCAAGCTCAACAAGTGGCATAAAACAAGATTAGGACTGCTAGTTTTCGCGCTTGTTGAGTTAGCTATCGCTTACGGCTTCGTTAGCTTATCTATCGATACCGGTAATCTGTGGTATTATCTATTTACACTAATCTTTCTCGTTGGCGCTCTGCAGAACACATTCAAATTAATCGGAAAAATAATCCATGGCAAGCACCACACAAGCTAAGCTTGACGCTATCCAGCAGCAGATACAGAGCGATAAGGTGACGCCAGATTTAGCAAGCCAGGCCACTCAATTAGTGTTCGGCGATGGCAACCCCGACGCAGATTTAGTGTTCATAGGTGAAGCGCCAGGCAAAAAAGAGGATTTGTTGGGCAAGCCATTCGTGGGTGCAGCAGGCAAGTTTTTGGACGAAATGCTTGGCATGGTTAATCTTAAGCGCCAGGACATTTACATCACCAATATTGTCAAATATCGTCCACCCAACAATCGTGATCCATTACCCGAGGAAAAATCAGCATTTTTGCCTTATTTGGAATCTCAATTAGAAGTAATTCAACCGACGCTGGTCGTGACTTTAGGTCGCCACAGCCTGAATTGCTTCTTGCCGGATTTAAAGATCGGCCAAGTTCATGGACAACCAGAGCAACACAAAGGACGTACATATTTGCCTTTGTATCACCCAGCTGCCGCCCTGTATAACGGTGGTATGCGCCAGACGCTGATCGATGATTTTGCGCAGATCCCAGCAATAATTAAGAAAATTAAATTATCTTCAGATAAGCATTAGAGAAAGGAAATCTATGCAACCAAACAACAATAACAACCCAAAGCCACCCAGAAGTAACAATTCTGGCCGGCCTAACAACCAAAATGGCCCACGCCGAAGCGGAGGCAGTGGTAACGGCGGCAAAACGCAGCCAATGACCAATAGTCTGACGACTTCCCGCGGTCAAGCTGTCCGCGCTCAGCGTCGCAGCCAAGCAGATGCACAGCGCATTGCCAATCAGTACTTAACAGCAGATGCCAACAACAGCACTAAGCCAGCCCGTGCCAATGTAATCGATGACAGTCCACGCCTAAAAATCATCGGTCTCGGTGGTATGGACGGCGGTGGATCCAAGAATATGATTCTTGTTGAGTACGCTAACGATGCTGTCATTTTAGACTGTGGTAACGACCTTGGTGTCGATTTGCCTGGTATTAACTACGGCATTGCCGACACCGCTTACGTCGAACAGATTAAGCACAAGTTGCGTGCCTACATCATTACTCATGGTCACTTAGATCACATTGGTGGCTTGCCACACATTGTGCCGAAGTTCCCAGCGCCAATTTATGGCTCTAAATTTACCATCGGCCGTGTCGAAGAAATCTTTGGCAACTTTGGTTTACCGATGCCCGAAGGCTTCGAACTTAAGACGGTCATGATGAATGAAACCACTCACGAACGCCTCAAAATTGGTGAGTTCTTTGTAGAGCTAGTACGTGTCACTCACTCTATCCCTGGTAGTACTTGCATTGTGCTCGACACACCAGTCGGACGCATTATTAACACCGGTGACTTCCGTTTTGACCAAAACCCATTGGACCACGAACGTTCAGACATTGAGCGTTTAACAGAGCTTGGTAAAGAGGGCGTTTTAGCACTTCTAAGTGAAAGCACTACTGTAGAACGCATGGGTCGTACGCCAAGTGAAAGCACCATCGAACAAAGCTTTATCGATATTATCGATCAGGCTCCAGGCCGTATTTTTGTCGGTTTGTTCTCGACAAACATGAACCGTGTGCAGATGATCGTCAACGCAGCTGTCCACCACGGCCGCAAAGTTGCCATGGACGGTCGCAGTATGGTCAGTACCTTGGAAATGGCGATTCGCCACGGCTTCATGCACGTGCCAAAGGGTACTTTTGTGCCAATTGCCAGCGTGGCAACCATGAAAGACACCGACGTAGTAGTAGTCTGTACTGGCAGCCAGGGCGAACCAAGTTCTGCTTTGCAGCGTATGGCTGGTGGTGAACACCGTCACGTGAAGCTAAAAGAGCAGGATACCGTCATTCTTTCTAGTACCCCAATCCCAGAAAGTGGTAACGATTCACTTGTTGGTAACATGGTAGACGGTTTAGTTAAACAGAACGTGCACGTTTTTGAGCACCGCTACCACGAACTCGATGGCGTTGGACCTTTACACGTTTCTGGTCACGCTAGCCGTGATGAGTTTGCTGAAATGATTCAGTACACTCAGCCTAAATTCTTTATTCCTATTTATGGAGCTTTCCGCAGTAAGCAGCGCCATATTGATCTTGCAGTCGAGCAGGGAATCCCGCGCGCCAATACGTTGAACGCTGTAAATGGTGAAGTTATAGCCCTAACTGCCGACAAAATGGAATCAATTGGCGAAGTTCCACAAGGTACCGTTTTAGTTGATCAAACAGGGGCGATTGTAAACAACGTGGTCGTTAAGGACCGCGTGTTGCTGGCCGAAGAAGGTTTAGTAGCCATCGTCCTGACAATCGATAAGAAATCCGGCAACTTGCTAAGCAGCCCAGACATCATTAGCCGCGGCTTCATATATATGCGCGACAACGAAGAGATCATGAACGGTCTGCGTGTCGAGCTAAAGCGAGCCGTTCAACAGCGCTTTAAGCGCATCGATTTGGATCGCTTCAAAGCCGAGCTAAAAGATCATGTTACGCACTACCTGTTTGAGCACACTCAACGCAGTCCAATCGTCATTCCGGTGATTAACATTGTCGGCGGCGGCAATCCAAATGCCAAACCCAGTAATGCCAAAGACAGCAACGGCAACCCGCAGCAACCAGTTAAAACGCCCGAAGAACTAGCCGCTGATCAGCAAAAGCGCTTCCAGGAAATGCGCGCTCGCTTGCTTACCCAAGACGCTCGTACCGACTAGCTTGAATCTTACTTTGAACTCTACGATCGGGGTGATCGATTACTTTTAGTGTTAATTGGCCAATCTGGTTTGTGTGTACAGGTGTACACACAACCAATATTAGCAATTCGGTACAAGCGAAATTAGCACCCAATACCAAACGTAAGCACGATTGACAAAAGTTGTAAATTTTGCTATAGTATTAGCATGAGCGTTAAGATTAACATCGAGACAAAAACAGTCCGCAATAAACAGCGCTCAGTGTTATATAATTAAGTCTAAGATTATGGCCAAAAAGAAAAAACAAACCCGCAAGAAAAAAGCCGTCGAAGTCGCAGCAGTCGACCATTCGCCGTTTTGGGCGCTAAGTGGCGCGATTCTACTGGTTGCTTCAGCATTTCTACTACTGTTAGGCGGTTTTGGTACTGGTGGACCGTTGCCTGTTAATCTTTTTCAGGCAGGCTACTGGACCTTTGGCTGGGTAGCTTATTTACTACCTTTAGCGCTGGTTTATTGGGGTGTTTACAAATTCATGGCTGAAGATCGCCGCATTCCACTGCCAAAGTTTTTAAGTATGTGGGCGGTGCTGATTTTTGCCAGCGGCTGGGTGTATGTGATTACAGCAACCACTAACTCCAAAGGTGAGTGGGTTGACGGTCACGGCGGTCAAGTAGGTATGCTGACCGGTAAAGCCGCTTTAACGGCGCTTGATCGTATTCCAGCTAGTATTTTGTTCCTTATATTTACAATTTTAGCCGTATTTTTCGCTTTAGCGATTTCACCAAAGGTATTATTAAAAATTGGCGAACTATTTAATAAGTCCAACAATGAAGAAGAAAACGACCTAGCCGCCATGAAAGCCAAAGCCGCCGAGAATGTTGGCTTCAAGCTAAACGAAGGTGTGCCAACAGTACACCACTCCCCGAATGAACAGCCTCAAGCCGCCAGACTAGCCAACCTTAAAAACACTGCTCAAAAGCTAACCGGTACCGAAAATCACGAAGCGCTAACTGCCGCTAGCGATCCAAATTGGCGGTTCCCGAGCGTCAATTTGCTCAGCCAAAAGCAAGACAAAGCAGATGCTGGTGACGTAAACGCTAACGCCCAGATTATCCACGACACTTTTGAACACTTTAATATCGCCGTCGAAATGGAAGGCGCCAACATCGGTCCACGAGTCACGCAGTACACCATGAAGCCACCAGCCGGCGCTAAATTAACCAAAATTACGGCGCTGGCAGACAACTTGGCTCTCGATCTTGCGGCCCACAGTATTCGTATAGAAGCGCCAATCCCAGGCAAGCGTGCCGTAGGTATCGAAGTGCCAAATGTAAAATCTGCCACTGTTCGTTTGAGTTCTATATTGATGGCCAAAGAATGGCAAGATCAGACCGGACCGCTCAGCTTCGCCATTGGTCGTGATATTTCTGGCACACCAGTGGTAGCCGATCTGGCGAAAATGCCGCACATTTTGGTGGCCGGACAAACCGGATCTGGTAAATCAGTTATGATCAACACCATCCTTACCAGCATGCTATACCGTAATTCGCCATCAGACCTTAAATTAATCTTAGTCGATCCCAAGCAGGTAGAGCTAAAACCATATGACAAAATCCCGCACCTCTTAACTCCTGTTATTACCGAGCCAGAGAAGTGTATTAGCGCGCTTAAGTGGGCGGTGGCCGAGATGGAACGCCGCTACAAAGCCTTGGCCGATGTCAACAAGCGTAACATTGCCGAATATAATAACCTCAAGCAAGAAGAGGGCATGCCCTATATCGTAATCGTAATTGATGAGTTGGCCGATCTGATGATGATGGCCGCACGTGACGTCGAAGCTTTGATTGTGCGTATCGCACAAAAAGCTCGAGCAGTTGGTATTCACTTAGTACTTGCTACACAGCGCCCATCAGTCGATGTTATTACTGGTCTTATTAAGGCTAACGTGCCAGCTCGCATCGCTTTCACGACTGCTAGCCAGATCGATTCGCGCACGATTATTGATCAGCCTGGTTCCGAAAAACTGTTAGGCCAAGGTGACATGCTGTTGCTGACATCCGACATGCCTAAGCCTAAGCGTGTCCAAGGCGCCTTCATTGACGACAGCGAAACAGTTAAGATCATGGACTTTATTCGTATGCAGCGACCACCGCAATATGATGACGAGGTGGTCAGCCAACCTGTTCAGCTAAACGGCAAGGGCGGCATTGTGGCCGACTACGGCGCCAACGAAGCTGATGATGATATGTACAAAGACGCTGTCGGCGTAGTGATCGAGAACCGCAAAGCCAGCACCAGTCTGCTGCAACGCCGCTTACGCATCGGTTATGGCCGCGCCGCCCGCTTAATTGAGCAAATGGAAGAACAGGGAATAATCGGCCAAGCAGACGGCTCACGGCCTCGTGAAGTGCTGGTTAGCAGCATAGATGATGTGTTTGGTGGTAGTGCTGCAGTTCTGGATGAGAACTTTCCAGACGAACAAGACAATACTGTCGCTTGACGAACAGGGGTAAACGCGCTATAATTGGCGTACTATTAACTTCTGCTCGCAGCCAACTAAAGTGCATGCGGGCATAACCCAAAGGAAGGAATCAACGTGAATCAGTACGAAATTGCTGTACTCTATCATCCTGACTTAGAGGTCGACCTTAGTAAGGCCGAAGCTCGCGTCAAGAAAATTGTCACCGATAACGGTGGTAAAGTTTTGAGTGATGACAACTGGGGCAAGCGCAAGCTAGCCTACAACATCAAAGGTAATGAACACGCTGTCTACGTATTCTACGCTGTAGAATTACCAGGCGAGAGCGTTCTCAAAGTCGAGAGCACCCTAAACATTACTGATGAAGTGATCCGTTTCCTGATTACCCGTCCAGACCTCAAAGCTGCCGCTAAGGCTGAAGCTTTGAAGGCTGAAAAAGCTGCTAAAGCAGCTGAACGTGGTGATTCGGCAGACGATCGCAAAGACGACGACAAAGAAGAAGAGTAAACTTAGATTTTTATTAAATTTAAGGATTTTCTTTGAGCTCAAGCTTGACTGATGTCCAGCGACGAGCGTAACGTGGAAGTACAAAAGCTAAGCAAGACATATGTCTTATAAGAAGGAGGAGTCATGGCCCGAAGCCTAAACCAAGTCACATTAATGGGAAACTTAACCCGCGATCCTGAGCTACGTCAGACGCCAAACGGCCAAAACGTAACCAGCTTTAGCCTAGCGCTCAATCGCAGCTACAAAGACGCTAGCGGTGAGTGGCAAGAGGCCACCGACTACATCGATATTGTATGTTGGGGTCCACTCGCAGAACGAGTCTCACAGTACTTAAGTAAGGGTCGTCGCTGTCTAGTACAGGGACGATTACAGAGCCGCAACTGGGAACAAGAAGGTCAGAAGCGTAGCAAAGTAGAAGTACTAGCTAACGACGTGACTTTCCTCGATGCCCGCGGCGAAGGTAATGAAGGTGGTGGAAACTTTGGTGGCGGCGCATCAAGCGCGTCATCATCTGATGAACAGCCAGCCAGCAAACCAGCTCCAAGCAAGAAGGCGAAAGATGATGTCGTCATAGAAGACATTGGCGACGCTCCAATCAACCTTGATGACATCCCATTCTAATTAAATAAGGAATTTACATATGGCAAAGATTTTTAAACACCGAACCGATATCGCGTATTTCGACTACAAGGACTTTAAGACCTTGCAGCGTTACGTAAACCAGTATGGTCAGATCGAAACTCGCAAGAAAACTGGTCTTACCGAAAGTCAGCAACGCCGATTGAGTAAAGCTATCAAGCGCACTCGTCACATTGCACTATTACCATTCGTAGCTAACAACTAGGATCCAAATGGGACTTTCTATTACCGAACTCAAAAAAGGTACGCTCTTCCAGTGGGAAGGGCAGCCTTTTAGAGTGGTTGAATACAATCAGAAAGTAATGGGCCGTGGTGGCTCAATCGTCAATGTCCGTATCAAAAGTTTGCTCGATGGCAAAGTGCTGGAGAAGACTTTCAAGGGCAATGAACAATTAGACCGTGCCGATGTTAGCAGTCAGACTGTGCAATATCTGTACAATGACGGTACGACTTTTTTCTTCATGAATGATGAGACCTTTGAGCAGTTCGAAGTTCCGGCTGATTTAGTAGGCAGTGGCGCAGGATTCTTAAAGGATGGCGACCAAGTGCAGCTGCAATTCTTTGACGGCAATGCTATCAATGTTGAGCTTGCCAAGAACGTGCCACTACTGGTCACATACGCTGAAGACGCCGTTAAAGGCGACACTAGTTCCTCAATTACCAAAGAGGCAACTCTCGAAACAGGGATTACCGTAAAAGTGCCGGCTTTCATCAAGCAGGGTGACCTTATATCCGTCGATACCACAACTGGTGCTTACCGCGAACGCGTTAAGGTTTAGATAAGGATTATGTCAGTTACTAAGCAACGTCTCGATCAGGCTCTTGTATCTCGTGGGTTGGTCACAACACGTAGCCAGGCCGAAAGTTACATTAAGCTTGGCCAAGTTTCCGTCGACGCTAAGCCTGCCACTAAACCAGGCCAGCCCGTAAGTGACGACAACAAGATTGAGCTTAATGCTAGCGAACAATATGTTAGCCGAGCTGGCTTAAAATTATCATCTGTAGCTGCTGCCTTGAAGCTGAATTTTAATAACGCCACTGTGCTCGATATCGGCAGCAGCACCGGTGGATTTACTGATTACGCTCTAAAACATGGCGCTAAAAAGGTTATAGCAGTCGAAGTCGGCACTAACCAATTACACCCCTCATTGCACGGCGATTCCAAGATCGAATTACACGAAAAAACCGACATCCGAGATTTCAGAACCACACAAAACATAGATATCGTGGTGGCCGACTTATCATTTATCTCGCTACGTGAAATTCTGCCAAGTGTAAAAGCCCTAGTTACTAAGCAAACCGCCATCGCCGTCATGGTAAAACCACAATTCGAAGCCGGCAACAGTGGTCTTAAACACAAAGGTGTTATTAAAAACGATAAAATACGCCGCGAAATATTAAAAGATTTCGAAGTTTGGGCACAACAGAGCTACAAAATTATAGATAAGGCTGACTCCGAAGTCAGTGGTGCCAAAGGCAATAAAGAGCGCTTCTACCTCTTACGCAAAACGTAAGCGCAATGGTACAATTCTAGTATGTATTTTGCCTCACGGTTGCAAGCTGGTCGCATGTTGTCGGCTCAGCTCGCTAAAAAGTATCGTTACGAAAACTGCGCAGTTTTAGCGCTTAATGACGGTGGTGTAATGGTTGGCGCCCAAATTGCCAGCGAGTTACACTGCGTGATGATGCTACTACTCAGTAGTGAAATTTATCTGCCACACGAACCTGATGCTATCGCCGGCATCACATCTAGTGGTTCATTAGCCTACAATAAGCATTACTCAGGCGGCGAAATTGATGAATTCATGAGCGAGTATCACGGGTTCGTAGAGCAAGAAAAGCTTAGCAGTATGCACGATATGAACCGTTTGATAGGTAGAGGCGTGGTACTTAACAAAGAATTGCTTAAAGGCCGCCATATAATTGTGGTTTCCGACGGCTTAAAAAGCGGTTTTTTGCTTGATTTGGTGGCTGAGTTTCTAAAGCCGGTCAACATGGAAAAACTGATTGTTGCCACACCTTTTGCCAGTGTGAAGGCGGTTGATCGCATGCACATCGTGGCCGATGAGATCTATTGTCTAAACGTAATCGAAGATTATATTAGTACTGATCATTACTATGACAAACAAGACGTGCCTAGCCATGAAACAGTGGTAAAAACAGTCGAGCAAATCGTTTTGCAGTGGAAATAACTTAACTAATATGTTTGCGTAGAGCGTCGAGATCTTTTAGTAAAATTAGAGATTGTTTGTTAGACAGTAAACCTTTGCGCTCTAAAGCTGATAATTCACGGCTAGTTGTTTCGCGGGTAGCATTGATAGAACTGGCAATGTCCTGATGCCGCAACGGTACCTCGATCAGTAAATTGCCATCAACTTTTTTACCAAAACGATGCCCCATCGTTAATAAAAACGAAATAAGACGTTCGCGGACGGTCCGGTATTCGAGGTTGAGAATACGTTCACTGTGTATGCGGTACATTTCGATGGTCATATCGAGCAGAGGAGCTAAAGTATCCGATTGTGTACTTAAAAATTGATGAAATGATTCACGGCTGAGGCGCCAGGTAGTCGTTGGAGCCAGTGCCTGATAAATAACGTGGCGTTCTTCGCCAGTAACTGCCCAAATGAGTGGGAAAAGCTCGCCTTCTTTACGAATAATTAGCAGGTTTTCTTCGTTATATTTCGTAATATCGTAGGCTTTAACCAAGCCTTCATAGATAAAAAAAACGCCTTGCGGCGTTTCATTCGGGCGGATGATGACATCACCCTTTTTGAAGGTCTGCTTGACCCCATGTTCCCTGAAAAGATCCACGAATTCTGCCGTCTGCTTCAAGGTGGCAATCATAAAGTTAATTATGATAGATTAGAAAACTAAAGTCAAACAAATAATTTGCTATATCAGGGGTGACAAAAAATTACCAACTAGTAAAAATGTGATTTTAATCGCTAATTTTGAGTGAGCTTTTTCACGTTGTAGTTATGGAAATCAGGGTATCATTAAGATACTAACCAAGGAGGATACCATGGTAAGCGCAGAATCTGTCGAAAAACAGCTCAAACGCATAAATTTTAATGTTGATGCGTGGGGAAGGACCGAGGCAAGAGAACTTCCTAACATCCTTCTGCCTGATGAAGAAATTTATGAAGCAGTGAACGGTATTTACGAGGGCGGTTTTGCTCTCCTGGTAGCTACTGACGTTCGTTTGTTGCTTGTCGATAAAAAGCCACTCAAGTTTCTGACTGTCGAAGATCTAAGATTCGACATGATTAACGAGCTTGATTACAGCCATCGCTTACTCGGTGCCCAGATTAGCATCAGTGCTGGCGCCAAAAACCTTAAATTCCGAAGTTACAACCAGCCACGATTAAGAAAGTGCATCAACCATGTTCAGCACTCTATGGCAGAAGCTAAAAAAACTCAATATAGCCATCAAGTTGGGCAGAACCAGCACCTCGAGAACCTCAACCAGCAACTACAGGCATACTTATTGGCCCAGCATAAAGCCCAGCGGCAGCTGAACGAGCGTTTGGAGCAAGCTCAACAGCAAGGGGCCAAGGTAGAGCCATTACGGCCGCAAGATATTAAGCCGAGTCCGGAACTGGCCGATTTCTTATTCGCGCAAAGTTTGTTGCTAGAACAGGGCAATCAGACGGAAAATAATCAGTATTCGCAAACTAGTTCTCAATCAGAAAAACCAGAACAACCGGCACAGCCAGCTGCCGCTCCAACAACCCCGCAGCAACCTGGAAAACAAAACGATCTAGATGAAATGGCTTCCGCGGGCAGACGTGAGATTTTTGGAGCCCAAATGGCTGACCAGATGACCGGCCAAGCCGTTAATCAGCAAGCGCAAGTAGCCACCCAACAATTTTCTTCAAGTCCTGAGCCAATCACCACGCCGCCAACAGTTGAGAGCACAACAAGTCATTCATGGATGGGCACCTATAATCCGCTAGAGATTAATCCTTTAAGAGTCGCTTATTCTAAGCTGCCAATGGCGCTGCGAAACCGTAAGTTTGGCCGGCCATCGTTCCATGCTCATAGCCAATCGATTGCGCCATTTATTCCAACGCCACCACCATCACAACCTAATAGTGCTACTCAGTAGCCGCTGAATAACTAAACGTTAAACCGGAACTCCACAATGTCATTAGCTCGCATGACATAGGTTTTACCCTCGGTACGAACTTTGCCGGCGGCTTTAGCAGCTACCATCGAACCAGCAGCGATTAAATCCGGGTAACTAACAATCTCGGCAGCGATAAAACCACGCTCAAAATCGCCGTGAATAACGCCGGCGGCCTGCGGTGCAGTGTAACCTTGACGGATTGTCCAGGCCCGCACCTCTTTTTCGCCTGCCGTTAAGTAGCTTTGCAAACCAAGAGTTTGATATGTGGCGTGGATTAATTGAAGTAAACCGGATTCGCTCTGTCCGTAGCTTTCTAGTAGCTCAGCTGCATCACTGACATCTAACTCTTTGAGCTCGCTTTCCAATTTGGCGCAAACAAATAAAGTTTGAGCGGGAGCCACCAATTCGCGCAGCGTTTGTTGCTTATTGGCATCGCTCAGACCTACCTCATCCATATTGAACAAATAAATAACTGGCTTCATGGTCAATAGCTGTAAATCGGCCAGATGTTCGGCGTTAATCTCGGGGTAATTCCATAAAGGTTGGCCGTCATTAAGATATGTATGCAGCTTATGGTAAGTGTCCAAAATCGGCTTGAGTTTTGAGTTAGCGCGAGTTTCTTTTTCAATTTTTGGCAGGCGTTTAGTGACAGTTTGGAGGTCGGCCAAAACTAGCTCGGTATTAATGACGTCAATATCTTTTTTGGGATCATGCTTGTCATCGACATGTATGACATTGCTGTCATCAAAAGCCCGCACCACTTGGACGATGGCATCGGTACTGCGGATATGCGCCAAAAACTGGTTGCCCAGGCCCTCGCCCTCACTGGCGCCAGCCACTAGCCCAGCAATGTCGACAAATGTCACCGTAGCAGGGATGATTTTATTAGTAGAGTAAAGTTCGGCCAGCTTAGTAAGCCGCTCATCCGGCACCGGCACAATACCAGTATTCGGCTCAATAGTTGCAAACGGATAATTGGCAGCCAAAATATCACTACCTGTAAGGGAGTTGAATAGTGTTGACTTACCAACATTTGGTAGGCCTACGATTGCAATAGATAAACTCATAACAAACCTTTCATTTCTCCGAGTATCATAACATAACAGATAGAAAACTGACTCAAATACAACACCTATTTAGGTTCAAGATGTAGTAAAGTGCTAAACTCGATGTATATTGACGCTGGACTAATTTACGGCTTTAATTAGTATAGTGAAAGAATTAAGTGAGGAGACATACTGATGATGAAGGCACTTGGTGAGTTTATAGTAAAGCGGCGCTGGTGGGTTGTTGGAATCTGGATAGTGGCGGCTATTATTATCGTAAGTTTGTCGCCCAAACTTAGTACTATCGAGAGTGATGATCAGAGTAGCTTCTTGCCGAATACTTATGAGTCGGTGAAGGCCGGGGAAGTCGCTAGTAAAATCTCTGATAATGTCGAAGCGCCTACCGATATTATTTTGTTCAAGAGCACCACTAGCGCTTTATTAAGCCAGCAAGATCAAGCGACAATTGCTGCCATTGTGTCTGATTTGAATGGCAAAAAAATTGAGCATGTGGTGAGTGTCCAGACTAGTCCAGAGCAATTATCGCCAAACTCAAAAGCTCAACTAGCGACCGTGACTTACACCGGCAACGGTCAGGATAAACCGTCGATTAACGCCGTGAAAGAAGTGCGAGCAGCGCTAGATCAGGAAACCAAAAATACTGCTATCAAGGCTGGGCTAACAGGCCAGCAAGCCATTTCTTATGACACCCAAGATTCGGCTGATCGGGCTTTGAAGATCGTAAGTATTGCCACAATTCTATTAGTATTATTCTTGCCAGCTTTTATTTTTCGCAGCCCACTAGCTGGGCTTTTGCCGCTGGTGTCGGTCAGCATTATTTACACTATTTCTGCTTCTTTGATCGCTGTTGCCGGACAGACCTTCGACTTTAAGGTTAGCCAACAGTTGAGCATCTTATTTACAATAGTGCTTTATGGAATTGGCACTGATTATGTCTTGTTCTTGTTGTTCCGTTACCGCGAAAAATTGCGTAGTGGCGATCATACCAAAGCGGCAGTCGGCTTCGCACTTAGCCGGGCCGGAGAGGCGATTTTTTCAGCGGCTTTGGTGGTTTTGGCATCTTTCGCGGCTTTATTCTTTGCCGACTTTGGCATCTTTTCTTCGCTGGCACCAGGCTTGGTGATCTGCGTGGCGGTGATGATGCTGGCCGCGCTTACTTTAGTGCCAGCTTTGCTGGCTATTATTGGCGAAAAAGTCTTTTGGCCTAGTAAAGCCTGGATGGTTAGATCCGAAAAGCCTACGATTTCTAAGAAAATTGGACACTTGATTGCCCGACGGCCAGGTACGGTAACAACTGTGGTAGTCGCTGCGTTGGTAATCTTGATGGCTTTTGCCTTCAACTTTAAAGCAGACTTTAGCACCTTTAGTCAGCCGCCAAAAGGTACCCAATCGGCAAATGTGTACAATGAATTGACTCAAACATTCCCATCGGGCGCACTAAATCCGACACCTGTTTATATTAAGAGTTCTATGCCAATAACTCCTGAGCAGATAGCTGAAGTCCAGAAAAAACTAGCTAGTACCAAGGGCATCTCCGAAGCTTACCCCAGCAAAATATCGCCTGACGGTAAAATCGCTGTAGTAACCATCATTTTGAGTGACGATGCCTACAGTACGGCTGCCATTAGTAATGTAAAAGGCCCGATTAGGCAGGCCGCACATAGCTTCGACAGCGATACCACCAAAGTATACGTCGGGGGTATTAGCTCAGCATTCTCGGACATTAAAGATGTTAGCATTCGCGATCTTAAAGTAATTTTCCCAATCGCCGCCATCTTTATATTTGTGATTCTGGCTGTTCTGCTACGAAGCCTGGTCGCTCCGGTATTCTTGTTGATCTGTGTTAGCCTGGGTTACGCCGCCACACTCGGAGCTACAACGCTCATTTTCCAAACGCTTGGTGGCGAGGCTGGCCTGATCTTCTTTATACCGTTGATGATGTACATTTTCGTGGTAGCCATTGGTACTGACTATAATATTTTGACGATTACCCGTATGCGCGAAGAAATAGGCGAGGGCAATGATCCGCGCAAAGCTGCCGCGCTGACGGTCGAGCACAGTAGTGCTACCGTGGTTTCGGCTGGTCTGATATTAGCTGCGACCTTCGCTTCGCTAATCCTTGGCGGCCTAAGCTTCCTTACGCAAATGGGCACCTCGATCGCCATCGGTGTATCACTGGCAGCCTTTGTGATCGCGCCATTCTTGATCCCGAGCGTCGCGGCTTTGCTTGGTTACAAAATATGGTGGCCACATAAACCTCCAACCAAGAAAAAGTAGCTCTAGGTAGATGATAATCCAATTTTAAATGCGCTGTTCATTATGCTAAAGCTTTTGCTATACTAATGACAACATGTCACGTGAGCAGCCCCCTACAAGTGTTACTGCCGTAACCACCAAAAATAAATACAGACGTTATATTTTAGGTGCAATCGGTGGGCTGCTAATTATAGTCGCCTCAATGTTATTCCTGACATTTAGTGATCTCTCGCCATTCCATGATTCAACATCAAATCCAGAATCATCAGTAAAACTGCCACCCAGCCCAGAGCCTAGTCCTAGTAAAGAAGCTCAAGATGCGGGAGCGAACGCTCCACCAGTAACAACTAATCCAGCAACGTCATCGTTGCCGTCAACATAATGAAATACAAATCTACGCAAAAACTATTACTTGTTCTGGCTCTAGTCTTAGGGTCTGTATTTTTAACGAGCTCAAAAGTGTCTGCTGGTGCTATTTGCCCTGACGGTAACCCACCACACATCACAGTAGTAGCTAGACTTATTCAAAGTAGCCCAGTCCACAGTGCTCCAGAATCAGTAAAAGATAATGTACAGATGTGTATCAATAAGTATGGAGCTCTTACGTATGGTCCGTTTTGGCTTGAACCTGCAAGTTACACAGGCACAGGCATAAAATCTAGTACTGCTTGGGCCGCAATACTTATTCACCCCAGTGTGAGTTACTCGCAAATATCACAAGGAAAGATCGTTGTCATAGACTCAACTAATAATTTTTTGGTTTTTCCTTCAGGTTGTTCAAAAACTTTCGATATAGGCACTGTCGAGAGAGGTAAATCTGAAGGTGCCAGCCGTAGTTGTGTGAAGGTCAATACCGCTAAACTTGCTAGCGGCACAAGAGAAATGTGCGTTCGGTACACTATGAGTAATGTAACAAACGGAAGGACTCTATCAGACACCGGATCTTGGTGTGGGAATATAACATACACGCCTACTTCAGCACCTCGAGGTACTATTAGCGCCAATTGTTCGCAAATCAGTATTTATGCTCGTGACGGTGATAATTTGAGCAGGTACATGAAAGCTAAAGTAGATTTCTCTGGAGGTTTTCCTACGCTAGGTCCCGTAACTGCAAATAGAACATACGGTAGTAGTTCAGGCTTTAACTATCAGTGGACAACACCTACTGTGATTAAAAATTCTACAAGTAGAGTAACTGCGGTTCTTTCTGTCCAAGATGCCATTACGGGGGTATGGACCAAGGTAGATACTGCGTATATAGGACCCTGTAGTACGGGCCCCACAGCAACTATTACTCCGGATATAACCGTTTCGCCAACTACTATATCTGAAGGACAAAGTGCAACTTTCCGGTCTAGGGTTGATACGTCTAATGTTGCTAATACTGCATCCACCACTTTTAAAGCCACAAGCAGTCATGTTTCATCGCCGCCTAGCGGAGTTTCAACAGGTGCTGACCGAAATTATGTTGCGTCAATTGCAGGTGGAAATCCGCGCGTCAATAGCCCTGAGAGTATCATTACCTATGATAAGGCCGGCACATATTGTCGAAAATTAACGATAACAGAAAAGCCTAGTTATGCGGCTGCCACTTCTGATACGGCATGCGTTACTGTAAAAGTTGATGTGTCTGATTGTATGGCCGCCGGTAATCCTTCTGCCAAGACAAATCTCGATCCTTACTTGCAGCCAGGAGACTCTGCGACACTAACATTAACTTTCCGTCCCTCAACGCAGCTGACGTACACCATCCCACCGGGCTTTGGTTCTGCCAGTGGCACTCGTACAGTAGTCTTGCCACCCGGGACTACCTCCTATAATGTAGCGCTAACAGCCGCTTCAGCACCAAACGAGTACACAGTAACCTGGAAAATAAACACAGCCACCGGCGATGATTGTTCTGACACGATCA
>Ga0105047_10001075_pt1 | contig 48145 bp, 38 predicted proteins | sample MAT04_FD_78384 | JGI IMG/M metagenome (GOLD analysis project Ga0105047, IMG submission 78384) | Freshwater microbial communities from Lake Fryxell liftoff mats and glacier meltwater in Antarctica - MAT-04 (megahit assembly) | ecosystem: Environmental > Aquatic > Freshwater > Ice > Liftoff...
CGATGGCCGGCCGCACTTGGAACAGGCGATCCCGGTCTTCAAGGCGGGGAAGCCAATGTTCATCGATAAACCAGTCGCCGGCAGCCTGGCCGACGCCGTCAAGATTTATGATCTGGCGAAGGAGCACAACACTCCCATCTTCTCCAGCTCGTCGCTCCGCTTTAGCCCTGGGATCCTGGGAATGCGCGACGACAACCGCACTGGCAAAGTTGTCGGAGTTGACGCCTTTGGCCCATGCCACCTGGAGCCACATCACCCGGACCTCTATTGGTACGGCATCCATGGCACGGAGATCCTCTGCACGATCATGGGTACCGGCTGCGAGACGGTATCGCGCACTCAGACCGAAGGGGGCGAGCTGATCGTCGGCGTCTGGAAGGGGGGTCGGATTGGGACGTTCCGCGGAATTCGCGAAGGCAAATCAGATTACGGGGCGTTGGTCTTCGGATCCAAGGGTATTGCTCCGAGTGGCGGCTATGAGGGATATCGCCCGCTGGTCGTGGAGATCGCCCGATTCTTCCAGACTGGCAAGCCACCAGTGAGTGCGGAGGAGACCCTGGAGATTTACACACTGATGGAGGCGGCCGACGAGAGCAAACGCCAAGGGGGCGCCCCTGTCAAACTGTCGACCGTTCTGGAAACGGCGAAGGCCGCAGCGGCTACAAAGTAGCGACGACTGTCAGGAACCTGTTCCCAAGTCTGGAGCAAGTCGTCCGCAGGCTCCTGGCTGGAAATCGCCAAAAATCTCGGCTGGTTGTCTCATTCTGATTCTGGGATCCCATATTGAGACGCCGGATAGGGGCGTCATCAGTGGCCCGGGGGGGCTGCTGAAGTAGAAAATCGACCGCGTCGCAATAAAAAACTCTCGATTTCTCGGGAATTGCTCAAGTTTTGGCTCTCGCCCCAAATGATGTCCTGACTCTGGCATCGGCTTTGCTTCAAGGAAAGTCAACGCAAGCACAATGCGTTGGACCGAAAGCAGACCCAATTTTGAGGAGTTCAAGGATGTTAGTACTCAGTCGCAAGACAGGCGAGCGAATTCGTATCGGTGAAAACATCACGATTGTCGTCAACCGAGTGGTGGGAAGCCGTGTCAGCGTCGGCATCGAAGCCCCGTCCAACGTACGTATCGTTCGTGGGGAACTGGAGTTCTTCGACGACGAACCAGCGCCGCGGACGTCCAAAGCCTCTCCGGCTTGCGAGGTCGCTTCCGACACACGAACGCCAGTCCTTGTCCGTCACTAATGCCACCAAAGTTCGGCGACGCAATAGATCGGCGAATCTTATGTTGGGCGTCGCCCTAAATAATCGCGTCTGGCTCGAAGGGCTTGTCTTGCGGCCAGAGTGGCGTGGGCAATGCCAGCCGGGTGATGGCAATGGCTCCACCGAAGCAAACATCGACATCATGATCCGTCGATTTCGGACGGGCATGATAGACGCCGGCGTAACGGTACTTGCCTTCCTCAACCATTCGGAATTCCACCGGTAGCGGGTGAGGATCAAGCGGGCAAAATACAATCTCGGGCGGATCCATCCTGGCCGTCCTTGTCGGGCAGATTGACGTTCCAAATCAGACTTCGCTCCTGAGGCATGGCCATTAGCACTCGCATGGCCGCGACCGTCCAACGACTAGCCCTCGCCCAATCGACAGGCGATCCACGCCTGCGGTATTGCGAAAACGCGATCGTCGGCCGACCCAGCAGCGCCGCTTCTCTGGCCGCGGCCACGGTGCCGGAATGATAGACGTCGGCCCCCAGGTTTCCTCCTTCATTGACGCCCGAAATGACCCAGTCGGCGTCCGGCGCAACGTGCCCTAGGCCGAGACGAACGCAATCCACCGGCGTTCCATCAATGCAGTTCATTTCAGCCGAACGGCGGGTCAATTGGATTGGCCGATCGGTGGTCGCCTGATGGGCACAGCCCGAAAGATGCCTGTCGGGCGCCACCACGACACACTGGCCGAAATGTGACGCTGCTTCCACGAGCGCAGCCAGTCCTTCGGCGTCGATGCCATCGTCGTTGGTAATCAGAAATTTCATTGAGGCCCGCGGTTTGATTGTGGTAGACGCCACGGAGCACGGCTGGCGATCGCAGCTAGGCGAACTCCACCATCGGGGCGAGCTACAAATCCTACCGCGCGAGGCGCACAGTGGCGATGCGCGACAGAACTTGAGGGGCGCGCGGACTAGCCCTTGAAACGAGAGGCAATGCCAGTGCGGCCAACCCGCTGGCGTTACGGATCGAGCCGTTCTTGCGCAAGCCACTCTCCCACGGTGCGTGGGGGTGTCGGTTCCGGAAACATCCATCGCATGAAGGCGTTGGGTTCCTTTTGCTTCCGACGGATCGCGGCTTGCCGTTGCCGCTCGGCGGGCGAATTGGGATCGGCCTTCCAAGTCGAGGCCTTCAGGGGCTTTGCAGCAGCGTCCTTGGCGGACTTGCCGGCAATCGCCATACGGCTGGAGAACGAATCTTCGTCCCGCGTTTCGACGGTTTCCTTAACCAGCGTTCGCTTGGAGGCAACCGGTTGTTGCGGCGTGAGCGCAAGTTCCTGGCAGCCAGTCAGGCAGGCGCAGAACAAAAGTAGAACCGAAAGGCGAATGGAATTCACGGCCCGATAACTCCTCAACTCAACCAGCGAGTGTTCTCGCAATGGTCCCATGGCGACGTAGAGCGTTTGCCCTCCCAGCGCCTGAAAAGCGGGGCGGAGTGTTGCAGAAAGGCGGCGTCCGGTCCAGGCGAGTTTTGCTATCACCCCCCAGATGAAGCCATGGGTTCAAACCAAAAGCAACGCCTGGCGGGCGTCCGACGCGGATTGTCTAGCTAGTACGTTTTGCGTAGCATGGTGCGCAGCAATTCCAGCACAGCGTATGGCGGCAAATCGGCACATGTCCCACCCCAGGTTCGGATTTATCGGCGCAGGCCGTATGGCGACGGCATTGGCGCGAGGGTTGGTCACGGCGGGACTGGCGACAAAGGACCGGATCATCGCCGCGGATCCAGTCTCCGCGGCCTGCGAGCAGTTTGCCCAAACTACCGGCGGCCGGATCGTGGCCACGAATTGTGAAGTCGCCGCCGCCGCAAAAGTGCTCTTTCTGGCCGTTAAACCTCAACAGATGACAGCCGCCCTGGCGGAGCTTCGCGAGCACCTCACAGCGGATCATCTGGTGATCTCGATCGCGGCAGGCGTCCCCTTAGCCGCGATGGCTGCTGGCCTGGGTAGCGGGCCCCGGCTGGTGCGCGTGATGCCAAATACGCCATGCCTGGTTGGATCGGGCGCAAGCGGCTACTGCCTGGGACCTGGCGCAACGCCTGCTGACGGTGAGTTGGTTGGGAAGTTATTCGGAGCCGTCGGCCGAGCATACGCCGTTAGCGAGATACTGCTAGACGCGGTCACGGGCCTATCAGGCTCGGGCCCGGCGTTCGTCTATTTGATGATCGAAGCCCTCAGTGATGGCGGCGTGCGTGCTGGCCTGCCGCGCGATATCGCCTTGGCGCTGGCCGCGCAAACCGTGCGCGGAGCCGCCGAGATGGTGCTGGTCACCGGGGAGCACCCTGCCGTCCTGAAAGACGCCGTTACCAGCCCCGGCGGCACAACAATCGCTGGATTGGCTGCACTAGAGAGTGGCGGCGCTAGAGCCGCGATGATCGCCGCGGTCGAAGCGGCGACCCGGCGCTCCGCCGAGTTAGGCACGCTTGCTAACCAAGGAAAATGAGACTCAGCGTCGACGGATCAAATTCATTGCTGAATGCCTCGGGAAATGTCCACGCTCCGTGGGCTTCTCCGACGCAAAACATAGCGCAAGAGTCGCAGAGAGAGGGTTTGCCTGATGTCCGTTTTTTGCGTAATCGACGACAAGCATGTGCCGCTTTACCGTGTCATTTGGGTTGCGGCGACGCCCCATTTCTGCGGCGAGGATGATTGCCAGTGCGAAGGGGACTACGAGGTCCGGCTTGAGCAGGGCGAAGTCGTGTGGGCCAATATGGAAGAACGAGACGCACTTCTCAAAGCGCTCGAGGAATGGGCGGCCGGTCCCAGCGGTCCGGGCGACAATTGGGAAGAATAAACGCGCCGCGGAGTGGGAAGTCCGCAGGCATGTTTGGATACGAAGCGGGTTCGCGGTGATCGCAGGAGGGTGTTATGTCGATGTTCGAAAGTGACAACTTCCAGTGGCGCGAGACGTATTTCGTGCTGTTCGATTCGACCAAACGCCCGTCGTTGAAAAAGATTATCGCCACGCTCGAAGACGTGGGCCAATTCCAGTTGAAATCTTCGCAAGGGGACGACGAGGGTATGTTCGAGTCCCTGAATCTGTTGGCTCCGGATGATTTTGCCGCTCTCGACATCAGTTACGTCGAAGGCGAAGAAGTGACTGAGCAGGGGGCCGCGCTCCGCGAGGAACTTGCAGCCGGCGAACCGGAAGACGCCGCCAAGCTCAAGCGGCTACCGCGCTGTGACGCCCGGTTTGACATCATGCATTTTGAGCAACTCGTCGACGGAGCGGATGAAGAGACGGATGAAATGCTGGACCCGAGCGCGTTATTGCTCGTGATGGAAGCCCTGATGAAACTAACCGGTGGCATTGGCATCGATCCGCAAAGTGGATCGATGATGTGATGCTCCGCAAAGCGGAACGCTGAAAAATAGTACCGCACCGCAGAATTCTTCAAATCGTGTTTCGCAATCGGATCGCAGAATCTGATTGGCCCACCGCTAATTCTCAACTCATTTATTCGCATAGGAATCGGACGGCATGCTCGCCAAAGAAATCAAGCGAGGAATGATCCTCAACCATCAGGAATCGCCGTGCGTGATCGAGGGAATCTCCGTGCAAAGCCCGTCCGCGCGCGGCGCAGCCACACTCTATAAGTTCCGCGCCCGGAATCTTGTCACGCGGCAAAAGGTCGATATCACGCTCAAAGGGACGGACAATTTGCCAGAGGCCGATTTCAGTAAGCGGCCAGTCAAGTTTATGTACTCTGACCCAACGCACATGCACTTTTTGGATGATGAGGACTACAACCAGTTTGCACTGCCACTGGCCGACGTGGCGGACGAAGCCAACTATCTGACCGAACGGCTCGAAGGCGCGCACGTGCTGATTTACAACGATCAGCCAGTGGGTGTAACCGTGCCTCAAACCGTGGAATTGACGATCGCCGAAACGGACCCGGCCGTCAAAGGCAACTCGGCCACCGGCCGCACCAAGGCCGCCAAGCTGGAAACGGGCCTGGTCGTACAGGTGCCGGAATATCTTTCGATCGGCGAAATCATCAAGGTCGATAGCCGCACTGGCGAGTTTCTATCGCGCGCCTGATTCGACCGGTCGTATCGAGATTCTCGCTTGTGCCAATTCTTCGGCGCATTCCAGTCGCCTGACTGCTCACAGTCATAGACCTCATCGGCGCCAATTTGTGCCGGCAGGCATGTCGCGGGAAAGCTACGTTTGCGGAGACCGCCGGCGGGCGAAACGGCAGTTTCACTCCGCGCACAGATTTCTGCTGCGCGGCCAGCAAACAATCCAAAAAGCGAAAGCCGCCACGATGCAGGATTTCGACAAATGTCCGCCAGCGGGGGTTGCGCCAAGCGCTGGTTCCACCGAAGGCGCGCCGCCAGTTTTAAATAATATTATTTGTGGTCCAGTTCTTAAGTGCCCGCGACATTCCGCCAGCAGGTCCTTTTGGGTAGAGGAGATCGCGCACGGCACGCTGATTCACGCGATCTCGATCGCGATCGCCAGCCTGGTTTTGTTGCTGATTGCACTATTGATCCGCGCTGACAACGACCGTTCCTGGGCACTCCGTGACTTGCAATACGGATCTCGTCCGGCGGAACGGGCCGATCAAGACAACGCTGCCACGGCCAGAACGATCCTTTACGACGCGCGCGTAACGCGGTCCGGGTCAACATTGGAATGGCTCTGGCCAGCCTCGATGGGCGCGGTAGCACTCGCACTGATAGGGGCCGCAGTCTTCCTCGTTCGTCGACGACCCGGAAAGCACATGCCACATGGGATTGCCGGCTGGCCACGGCCGCTTTGCGCGCAGCCAGACCGACACGACGCGGACCACTGGCAGGAAATCCGCTCGACGCTTGGATCAAACGTTGCCGATTTGCTGTCCAATCGATTGACGGTTCGACAGGTGATGACCACGGCCACGCCACTCGCCTCGCCCAACACTTCCGTCCGCGCGCTAAAGAGCATGCTGGCGGCGCGGCCACTACAAAACGTGGCAATCTGCGATCACGCTGGACATTTACTCGGCATTGTGAGTGATCTCGATCTGCGCCGCAGAGGGACGTGCGCCGCAGACGTGATGACGCGCGAGCCCTACACCGCGCCCCCCGGCGCCCGGCTCGACGCCGCTGTAACCCTCATGCTCGACAACCACATTGGCTGCTTACCGATCGTCGACAAGGGTCAGCTTTGCGGAATGTTGACCGCCGGAGACCTGACGGTCGCGCTCGATTGCGTTCTCCAGGCGATTCGCGAGTTAACCGTGGCCAAGACAGGTTTGAGCAGCGACACGCAAACATTTCAGATCCAAGAAACTCGTCGCTTTCCGCCCATCCCGGCCGGTCTGGTCGAGCCACCTGATACAATGTCCTCGTCGGCGGCGACTTGAAACCAAGGGGACCGTCGCGACCAGCAGACTCAACTGGCCGATGCGATGGAACTGCGGAGAATGGACCCGGAAGGCGATGGATCGAAATCTCTCCTACGACATGCTGGCGCAGCTTGGCCTTTTGGCCGAGATCGATTCCCTGGTAACGGAGTTGGCCGCCTGGGGCGATCGGGCGCCGGCCTGGCCTGCGGCGAAACAATGCCAGGCACTGGTGCGGCGTTTGCTGGCGCGAGTCGACACCATGCGCGTTCGCTTGGACGCGCCTTTGGTAGTCGCTACGCTTGGCGGCACGGGCACTGGCAAGAGCGCGCTGGTCAATGCGTTGGTCGGCGCCGACGTCACCCCAAGCGGCCGCGAGCGTCCCACTACACGGCAACCCGCCTTGATTTGCCGTCCTGGTCTAGAACCGCAAATGCTGGGAATCGATCCGAGCGCTGTGGACGTCGTACACCGAGACGCCTCGGTCCTGCGAGATCTGGTGCTGCTGGATTGCCCCGACCCGGACACCACCGAAGGCGAAGCGTCGCACAGCACTAACCTGGGCCGTCTGCGCGAACTGTTGCCGCACTGCGACGTGCTGCTGGTCACCACCACTCAACAAAAATATCGCAGTGCGCGCGTGGCCGACGAATTGGCCGCGGCGGCGCCTGGCGCAAGACTTGTTTTCGTGCAGACGCACGCGGCGCTGGATACTGACGTCCGCGAAGATTGGCGGCGCTCGCTCGGCGATCGCTACACGACGGGCGATTTGTTCTTCGTCGATTCGCTGGCGGCCCTCTCGGACGTGCAACAAGGGCTTCCTCCCGGCGGCGAGTTCGCGCGGTTGCTGGATTTGCTGACGCACGATTTATCGACCTTGGCCGCGCACCGAATTCGCCGCGCCAACTTCTTGGACCTGGTGGCCGATGCGCTCTCGGCCTGCGCCGCGCGCATCGAACAGGGCCTGCCGGCGATCGATCAGCTAGAAAGGGCAATCGCCGAACAGCGCGCGCGTCTGGCCGGCGGACTAACCGGCCGACTGCGGGACGAGCTGTTGTCGAGCAGTCGCTCTTGGGAGAATCGGCTGCTCGCGTCCGTGACGGCACACTGGGGATTCAGTCCATTTTCGGCGGCGCTACGTCTCTATCAGGGCTTGGGAGGGCTGTTGGCCGGGGCGGCGCTGACGCGCGTGCGGACACCTGCTCAATTGGCACTGTGGGGCGCAATCGAAGGAGGGCGACGCTGGCAGGTTCGGCGTAAAGAACGACGCACGGAATCGACCGCCGCGCGTGCCGCGGCGCTTGGCTGGGAAGAAGCCGATCTGCGAACGGCGGCGATCATTATTGATGGTTATGCTGGCGAGGCGGCGCTCGATCGCCGCGAACTGGATGCCAATCGCCTGGCTCGCAACGCCTCGGACGTTGCCGCAAATTTTATTGCCGAGGCATCGGCCCAATTGCAGGCCGTGATCGATCGACAGGCGGCCCGCCACTCGGGCTGGTTCACTCGGCTGCGTTACGAACTGCTGTTTGGCGTCGTGCTGTTCGGCCTACTGTACCGCTTTGGGCGGAACTTCTTTTACGACTCTTGGCTGGGCCCAGAGCTAGGGCTGACCGAGACTGCGCAGCCCGTGCTGGGGACCGATTTCTTTTTGGGTGCGCTGTTGGTGCTTGTCGCCTGGAGTGGATTGCTTCTGTGGTCGTTTACCAGCCGGCTGCGTCGTGGACTGTCGGCGGAAATCAATGACGTGGCGCAGCTCTGGACGAGTCCCAAGCTGACAGCTGGCTTCTTCACCAACCTGGAACGGCAGATTCGTGAAGTGCGCAGCTCGCGCGACGAGCTAGCCCGCCTGCAATCGCGCGTGGCAGACCTGCAGACCCGCCTGGCCATTCCGGCGCCCCTGGGCCACCGGATCAGCTCGCGTGAGTCAACGCCGATGTAAGGAGCGTTTGTCACGCTTTTACATGCGGAAGTGAAACGTCTCGCCCAAGAATCGCCACGCCTGTTGCGAAGCCGTTTGCCAACGGGCATTGATCTTTGCGCGGCCGCGGAGGCCATTGCGAAGAATGTCGTCTGGGCCCTCCAGCGGAAAGACAAGCGCCTGGTAAGAGGGACTCCAAGGGCGCTCCACGCCAGTGTCGTCTGTCTTGGTCAGCAGTTCCCCGCCGGCGGATGAACCGAGGTTACGCGGCGCGACTTTCATCTCACTCTTGGCGATGTCCTGAATTCGCCCGCGCAATATATCCAGCGGCAGGTGGTCCAGCGTGATGATCGCTTCCTGGCCCGTGGCGACGAAATCCAACTGCGATTGGTCGACCACCAGGTTCGCCTGCATGGCCTTGGGATCTCCCACCATGCAGACCAAGGTGCTCTCCGGCAGATAGGCGTGGTCATTACGGCCATCGAGCGGCGAGCCCCAGAGTGTGGGGAGTTGGCCATCCCTGGTCGGGCGGCGTGGAATTTCGGGCGGGGGCAGAACAACACCATCAATCGGTGCTCGCAATGACAGGCGTTCGCGATCCCGTTCCTTCTCGGCGATTTCTTCCTCAATCGCCTTGAGACCTTCGCGATAGCTGGCAATCATCTGCCGAGCCGAGCGATCCTCGGTACTCATCTGTTGCAGTCCCCTGATCTGCACCAGGTAGGTGTCGCGTTTGCCCTGCAATTCGGAAATGGCCAGGTCCACGTCTGGGTTGCTCAGCCGCATTAGCAAGTCACCGGCGGCGACACGGTCTCCCGGTTTGACCAGGACTTCTTCCACCTGACCCGGCACGATGACGCGGACGCTTTCAGCCTTATACGGTTCAATTTGCAGCGTGCAGAAAACGCGGTTCGGCAGGGGAACAAAGAAAATGACCGCCACCACCCCGGAGACAACCGCCAAGGTGGCGAACAATCTCACCTTTTTCACTTGTTCCATCCTTCCCGGCACTTTGAAGTACTTGAACAATTTCCAGAGGGGCGCGCCAAACATGCCCCACATGGCAAACACCGCAATCGTGCGTCCGATGCTTTGTAGACCGTATGGCTCGGTGATTCGTTGCAAGAACCACAGAATGGAAAACAACACCACCCAGCTATAGACCACGGCCGCAATGCTGTAGATCGCAAACAGCGTCTGATGCCGCTCCGGAAGAAATGGATTGTCCGGCGGCTTCAACCCCAGACACCAATGTCCCATTTTACGATTGAGGATCTCGCTGGCCTTCTGCCGCAGGTTGGGAATCTCGAGAATGTCCGACAGAATGTAGTAGCCGTCATAGCGTAACAGCGGATTACCGTTAAAAACGATGGTGCTCACGGAACAGACGAACATCGTGCTCAGGCACAATTGATTTAGCAGGCCGGGCTGGCTATACCACCATAAAAACGTACAGATCGAGGCGATGATCACCTCAACATACATCCCTGCCGCACCGATCATCGCCCGCTGCCATTTGTTCGGCAACATCCAGGAATCGGAGACGTTGCAATACAAGCAAGGCGTCATCACCAGGAGCATCACGCCCATCTCGTGACACTCGCCGCCGTAATGTTTGCACGTCAGACCATGGCCAAATTCGTGGATGACCTTGGTAACTCCCAGCGTCACTCCAATCCAGATCGCGTTGTGCAGGCTGAAGAACTGATGAAAGCTGGGGAGCTTCGACTGAAACTCCGCGAACTGCACCATTACCAGCGTCAGTGCCGAAAGCACTAGCAAACAACTGCATACCACAGCCGGCGTGGAATAGATCCAGCTCAAACGGGCATAGAGCCAATTGAGCAAACGTTCTGGATCAATTCCGCGAAAGCGCAAGGAGAGAATATTGGTGGCTTTGCCCAGGAACTCTTGCCAGTTCCGTTCGCTGCGGCGTTTGCGTAACTGGCGGCCTTGGCCCGGGGCGTCTGTCAGCACCAGCCCCCGTTGATGGAGCGTAACGATGAACTGCTGCAGTTCCTCAACGCCGATCTTTTGCGGCGGAAACTCCGCTTCGAAGCGGTCTTTCAGCTCGTCCAGGCTGGTGCGGCCATCGAGCATTTTCAGAATGGCGTATTCCTCTTCCTGGAAGCGGAAGTACGTCAAACTGACAGGCTCTTTGATGACCCAGTAGACGCGACCTTGATAGCGATGCCGTTCGGCCAGCAAGTCTGGCCGCATGCGCACGCTCAGCCGGCGGGCAGAGCTAGAGACCAGACTATCAGCAAGCGTTGCCATGCGGCGCCGGCGTCCGTTGTTGCAGAATGATTGCGAGCGAAGAGAAGGGGCGCGCTGATCGTGGGCGTATTTACAAAACCAGGACACCGGCAAATTTGAAACGACCGCCGTTTTTCAGTTAGCGACTACTGGCGGAGCGCCGGCGTTGACTCTGGGCGCGCCCAACAGGATGGACATGTCGGGTTCCATGCCTGGCACCAGCAGCCATTCGCCCGTTGCCTTATCGCGACGATTCTTGACTTCGGCTCGGACGCGGAACTCGCCACCGCGAATGTCCTTTTCGACAAATACGATTTTGCCTTCGAAGACTTCCTTTTCCTGATTCGGACCGATCTCGGCGGTGACGCGTATTGGCTTGTTCGAAACCTGACCCAGCGAGTATTCGCTGGCCTTCACGAAACCTTCGACCCACATCGTTTGCAGGTCGGCGATCCACAGAACGGGCTTACCCGGATCGAGCCATTCGCCAACGCGCGGCTTAACTTTGGTGACTTCGCCGGCAATGGGCGCAACGATCTTGCGGCGATCGACGTCGTTCTGAGCCGCGGTGGTCTGGGCCTTCTTCGCTCCAACGGTCAACTGATCAATGTGCCGATCGCGTTTGGCCTGCTCGATACCAAGGAACGCCTTACGCCATTCAAGCTTCAAGCGTTCCAGCTCCACGATGGGCTTGGATTTTGGCGCCCTTTCGTTCGCTTCGACACTCAAACGCCAGGCCTGCTCGGCAGCGCCGGAAGCGGCCTCGTTGTAGCGAACGTTGACATCGCTCTCGGCCTTGGCCTCGGCGACCGCCTCTTCGGCCTTGGCGACGATGTGTTTTGATTGGGACTGACCATCGTCGATTTGACCGAGCAGCGTACCCTTCTCAACAATTTTTCCTTCTTCGGCAAATTCGGTCAGCGCGGTCAGCACACCGGGTTCTTGCGCCGAGACCTGGACCTCGATCTTCGCAAATGCCATGCAATTGGGGATGTGCGCTTCATTGGGGTTCGATTTCGAACTCTCGGAAGGCTCTTGCGCTACGACGCCAAACGACGCCAATCCAAGCGCCGCTGCAGCGAACAGCGCTAAACTTAATTTTCGCGTCATGTTTCTCTTCCCCTTTGTTCCGCTAGGGTCAACTGTTCCGCAGTTTTCCGAATGCAACTCCGCTGTAATTGCGGACTCGCGATGGATGCCTGACTACAACCTGAACAAGATTCTGGATTGCACGAACTCCAGCAGATCGTGAAACCAGACAAAGCCGACGGAGCGTTTACCGCAATCGACGCGTGCCGACACTCCAGCGCCTTGTGTCAGGTCGTCACCCAGATCTGCCTTGTTGATGTCCACGTAGACCATAACGGTGTTGCCCTCGTCGCCGCGAGCTTCGGCCACCAGATGGACCGCCTTGATCCTGCCGTCATGCTTCTGACCGGGGTCGTTGGCTAGGATGTACGAAACGTCCAGATCGTCTTTGTTGAACTGCCGCTGCGCTCGCGCGACGTAGCCCATATGATCTTCGGGCATCAGCACTTCCAACTCCCATGGGCCGGTGGCGTCGGCGACGCTCATTAGCACCTGGCCAGGTTGCACGGTGCGCTCGTCGAGCAGGTTCCTCAGATCCCAAGTGGTGACGCGTCCATCAATCGGACTACGGACAATCAGTAGTTTTTTCTTTTCGTCGAGCAACTTGAGCTGCCGCTCTAGCGAAGCAGTTTTCTCGCGCAATTGCCGTTCTTCGGCGCGGGCGCGGGCTTCGTCATCCCGGTCACTGGCCTGAGCGTCCGTGCGCTCGCGACTCTTGAGATTGAGCAAGCGGCTGCGCGCCGCGTTCAGGTTCTGATCGGCCTCGGCCTTTTCACCTAACAGGCCTTCAAATTGAACCTCCAACGTGGAGTTCCTCATGCGGGCCAGTTCCTGCCCCTTTTTAACCAGGCTGCCGTGTTCGACGTTGATCTGGAAGACTGTGCCTTCAATTTGCGCAAAGACTTCCTTGCGATTGACCGGCTGCAACGTTCCTTTTCCTTCAATGCGGAAATCCGCCGGCACTAAAACAAGGGCGGCGACCGCCGCTGCAATTGCGAGCAGCACGGCGATTGTCTTGGGCAATGTCCGTGCAGCCAACACCCAGCGCGCCTTGCCTAAGGCCCGCCAGACGGGCAATAAGAACAGACCGTTATGTTGCAACGCGTTGCCCAGCGCAGTAGCGCTGTGTTCGCAAACGACATTCACGCGCTGGACCATGCCATCGCGAGTGCGGCTGTCTTCAATTTGTTCAACGATGAGCGCGCCGATGGTTTCGCCCGCGGATTCGTCATCCGTTTCCAGTTCGGGGCGGGCTCGCAGCAAAGGCAAGATCGCCACGTTCTTGGCGTGTGAGTCATCCACGTAAGCCTCAAGCGCCTCTTCGACCTGCGGCGCCATGTCGGTCGTGTCGCCCGAGTACCAAACAGGCTCACCCGCCGCAACAACCGACGTGGCAAGGTGATTGAGCAGGGTGACAGTGTTCGATCGACGATCAATAACATCCTGGCCACTGATGGCCTCGATGTAGCACTTTTTGCCCTTTTTGACCGCGATACTGACTCGGTCGCATCCAATCAGGCGGCGTGCTTCGTTCACCAATGTGTATGCGGTCTCGCTTGGATCGAGGCTCGAGTGCGCGGCGCGAGTGAAATTCTCCAACTGGTTCCAGAGCGCCTGACGATCCGAGAATTGCCGAAGTTGTCGCGAGCGGAGAAAGTCACTGACCAACTCCGCCATTTGTGAAAGAAAACGCAAATAGCCGCGCTGCGTGCGAACGTCGGCGCTGGCCCGCTGAAAGACTTCGACAACGCCCTTCGTTTCCGACTCTACTTTGATTGGCGCAAGGACCAACAGAAACGCAGTTGGGTTGCCAGCCTGGTCTTCGGCGCCTTCGCCGGAGTGGGGTGGGACCAGCACCGCCTCGCCACTGCGCATCACCTTGTGCAACAGTTGGCCATGGCGTTGGAGGAGTTCGTCGTTCGACGCTAGCTCGGTCTCGCGCAGATTGATTTGATAGTCGAGTTGCAGGCCACCCCCTTCGGCGGGAGTCCAAACGGCCCCCCCCACGGCTGCTAGCGCCGACACGACGCGATTCAGGAACTCACTATAGAATTCCTGCGCGCCAATATCCTGGCGGGCGAGCTGGGCAATTTCGCTTACTAGACTGCGAATTTGCTGTTTTGTCTGTTCGACCAGTTCTGGGTCGATCGCCTGTTCCGTGCTCATCGGATGACCTTTTGCCAGGGAGTTGCGCGAGGTGAGCCCGATGCCGCCACGCAACGGCCCCTCGATCGTGGGGCTATTGCGATGCTGGGATCGCCTACACGCCAATCGCCAATTCTACGTAATCCTACGCGTCAGGAGCCAAATCGGCGCCCTGTTTCACGTCTAAACTCTGGAATCAGAGCGTTTTATTGCGTCAACGGCCCGCGGACCGTTCGGACGTTTCTGAGAAAATGTAGGGCCTGCCCTCAATCTTCACCTAACCCGGATAATCTGTTCTTCGGTCGCTGAGGCAGAAGCGATCCGTTGAAAATCGCCTTCGCGCCCCGTTTTCCGCCAGGAATGCATTGCTCTGCTGTCGCAGCAGGCTAGCCCTGGCGTCGTTCGACCGCCAAAATGCCCAGGAGAATTGGAGCGTTCAGTATATCGCTCCAGTGCAGGCGCCTCCAACCAATTTCGGCCAGCGCAAGATTCGCTGCCCGCCCCTCTTTGGCAAGGATCTGGTAATTCGATGGCCGAGACCCCCGATGATATTTGCCCCCGCCCCGACGTAATGCCGCCGCAGACGACGCAGCCCTTGGCGCCGCCCCTCTACACTTCGGCAGTCTATCGCTGCCAGGACATCGAACAGGCCGAAGCGCTCATGGCGGGGCAATCCGCCGGCTATATCTATGTCCGCGACGGCAACCCCAACGCAGATCTGCTGGCGGATAAATGCCGCCAACTGCACGGTGCAGAGCGGGCGGCGATCTGCGCTTCCGGTATGGCGGCGCTGGCCGCTGGCGTCCTTTCGCAGGTTTCCGCCGGTGATCGCGTGCTGGTCAGCAACCAACTGTATGGTCGGACGGCACAATTATTAATCACCGAGTGCGGTCGGCTGGGCATCCACAGCACCGTGGTTGATGTATGCGATCTGAAGCAAACCGAGGCGGCGCTCGGCGAGAAAACTCGCCTGGTCGTTTGCGAGACGATTACAAATCCCCTGCTGCGGACGCCCGATTTGGCAAAATTAGCCAAAGCATCACACGCCGCCGGCGCGCTACTGCTGGTCGATAATACATTCGCCGGGCCCGCAGTTTGCCGCCCTCTTTCGCTGGGCGCGGACATCGTGATGGAAAGCCTGACCAAGACGATGGGGGGCCATAGCGATGTATGCCTGGGCCTGCTCTGTGGGCACGAAAAGGATTGGGCCCGCGTGCCGACAGTGCTCTCCACTTGGGGCCTGGCTTCCAGTCCATTTGATTGCTGGCTCGCCGCGCGCGGCTTATCGACCATGGCCCTGCGCGTGCGTCGCGCCACCGAAACCGCGTTGGAGGCGGCGGAATTTCTAGCGACCCAGCCCAAATTGCAAGCGATCTATTACCCTGGACTGCCGGCCCATCCGGATCATGCGATCGCGGCAAAGCAATTCGGCGGTCAGTTCGGCACGGTGATCACATTCACGCTGGCAGGTGGACGTGCGGCAGCGGATGCATTCATTAAAAACGCGCGCTCGATTCCGTTCAGCCCTTCACTTGGCGATCTGAGCACCACGCTCAGCCATCCGGAAAGCACCAGCCACCGCGGCCTGACTCCCGAGGCGCGCGCGGCGCTTGGAATCACCGCCGGCACGATCCGCCTATCGATTGGAATTGAATCGCCGGAATCGATTCTGGCGGCGCTCCAAGAAGGCCTGACAGGGATTCGTTAGCGAACTATGTGAAGTGGCGCCTTACAAACGGAACGAATGTTACATGAATCCGCGCTAGACGCTTTGGGGGCGTCCGTTATGATGGTACAATTCGGAGCCGGCCACACCTGAGTTGGCATGGTCGGCCGTGTAAGTTCGAGATTGAGCCAGGCATTGGGAGCCATGTATGGCGGAGAAGGAAGAAGCGTTAGAGGTCGAAGGCGTCGTCACCCAGGCGCTAGCGAACACTCGTTTTCGAGTCACGCTAGACGGGGGACATTCTGTCATCGCGCACGTCGCGGGACGGATGCGCAAGAATTTCATTCGCATCGTGCCGGGCGATAAGGTCCGCGTCGAGCTCTCGCCATACGACCTGACAAAGGGACGGATCACGTTCCGCGAGCGTTAAGAATTCATGGTGTCGCTCGGGATATAACGCTAAATGAGCGTTATCCGTTCAATTTATTTGGATGGCTCTTCGGACTGGCTCCGCGCCGATCCTAATCGACCTCCTGGCCGCCGATCGCTTTTGTGTGGCGTTTCTTGTCTCATAGCCACGATCGACTGGACTGCTGCGCGCACGCTTGGCCCTGTGTGTGATTCGTGGAGGCACACGCCACCTGGCCGCGTATTTCTCGGGTGCGTGGGGCCCCCAAGTGGTCAGTAGAAGATCGCGATTTTGCACTCCATTCTTGGCGAAAACCGTGTGGTAGGTTTATCTGTCACCGATAGGCCAACGGCGACAGGCTACTATCTCGCGCCGGTAGGCTGCAATTCGTGGCGCAAGGCCGAGTTCTCTGTCTCCTCCTTTTAGGCCACTTTTTTTGCCAGCGGGCGGTAGCACGGCCCCAAATTTTCGCTAAAACCAAGTCTTGTTTTGCCGGGTATAACGGCCCGGCGGGTTATTTAAGTATTAAGCGTTAGGGCCAGTTTGTGGCCTGTCGGGCATTCCTCAGGAGATTATCGCTGTGAAGAAAACTTTGTTGTCCACCTTGGCTGTCGCCCTGCTGTTGCTGGGTGGCGCGAGCCGCGCGAACGCGGACGACCAGATGAAGCCGATCATCGTGGTCTCGATTTCGAGCTACCAGAAGATCCTCGACGACATCGGCTTTGTCGGCAAGTTGTCGGACAACCCGGACATTGCCAAGAACCTGGAAGGCATGATCACCCTGTTCACGCAGGGTCAGGGTCTGGCCGGCCTCGACAAGACTAAGCCTTGGGGTTTGGCCGCGAGCACGGACGGTTTGAGCTTTCAGATCCTCGGTTTCATTCCGGTCACGGACCTGAAGAAGCTGCTCGACGCTCTAGGCGGTTTGCTCGGCGAGCCTGAGAAGGAAGATGGCGTCTACAAGATCCAAGCGCCAGCGATGCCGATTCCGATCTACATCAAGGAGAAGGATGGCTACGCTTATCTCAGCCAGGACTCGGCCGGTCTGCAAAACCTGCCCAAGGACCCGACCAAAGTCCTCGGCGGCTTGGACAAGAAGTATGACATTGCCGTCCGTTTGAACATTCAGAACATTCCGGAAGTCTTCCGTCAGTTGGCCATCGACCAGATCAAGCTGGGCGTCGAAGGCAACTTGGAGCAGGCTCCGGGCGAGACCGATGCTGCGTACGAAGCGCGTTCGAAGACTACGCAACAGCAGATGGACGCAATGGTCACGATGATCAACGAGCTCGACGAAGTCGTGCTCGGTTGGGCCATCGATCAACCTGGTCGTCGCACCTTCCTCGACCTTTCGATGACGGCTGTCGAAGGAAGCAAGACTGCCAAGCAGATGGTCACCGCCCCAAGCGGCCCGTCGAAGTTCTCCGGCTTCCAGATGAAGGATGCCGTCGCTTCGCTGCATGTGAACAGCAAGTCCGCCCCCGAAGACACGGTGCAAACCGTGGCCATGATTCGCCAGCTGAAGTCGCAAGTCGATCAGCAGTTGGACGACACCCTAGGTAGCAACGAGTCCGTCAAGACCACGGTTAAGGAAGTTGTTGCCGAGGTTATGTCGGTGATTGAAGACACGCTGAAGAAGGGCAACCTCAACGGCGGCGCTGTCGTCTTGGGCGACGGTCCTTACACCCTGGCCGCTGGCGGCCTGGTGAGCGACGGCGAGCGACTGGAAGGCGTGATCAAGAAATTGGCCGACCTGGCCAAGACGGATCCGAACTTCCCAGCCGATGGCCTGAAGATGAACGCCGGCACCCACAAGGGCGTGAAGTTCCACACCCTGACCGTGGACATCCCGGATGGCGACGAGAGCGCTGAAGCCGCCAAGAAGTTGCTCGGCGACAAGGCCATCGTCACCGTTGCCTTCGGCAAGGAGACTGCCTTCTTCGCCGTGGGCGACAAGGGCATGGAGACGATCAAGACCGTGATCGACAACTCCGAAGGCGTCACGCAGACGGACAATCGTCCGTTGGACTTCACCCTTCGCCTGGCTCCAGTGCTAAAGTTGATGTCCGAGCAAGAAGACGCCAACCCAATGCTGGCCTCGATGGCCAGCGCTCTGAAGTCGAGCGGCAAGGATCGCATTCAGTTGACCGCGGAGCCTATCCGCAACGGTTACCTGTACCGCCTGGAAGCCGAAGAAGGCATCCTGCAACTGATCGGCGCGGCCGCCAAAATGGCTGCCCAGCAGAGTGGCGTAGGAGCGTTCTAGTTCCTGCCTGAGTCCTCTGAAAGCGTTTAATCGAAGAACGCCGGTCGCGACAATCAGTCGCCGACCGGCGTTCTTTTTTATGCACAACTCTTACTGCGCGAGTGTTCTTCCGTGGCTGGCGGCCGGGCGAATACTCCAGAAAATGCCACTCGGGGCTACGTTTGTCTGGGCGATGCCGTTTTCAGTTCGCCTGGAGTAGGGTAAATTGTCGTCTACGCCTCGGCCGCCTTCGTCATGCCCCGAATGTAGAGCCGAAAACCTCAGTCCGGCCGGGACGATCCCCTCCATTTCAAGAGCCAGCAGGGTCAGCGATGCCAATTGTCAATTTCGTCAAAGAGAAGAAACAGGTCGAAGTCCCGGCAGGGGCAAACCTCCGGGTCGTGGCGCTCGACGCAGGCGTCAAACTCTATAACGGCATTAATGGCTACGGCGCCGGACTCAATGCCGTGTTGAACTGTCACGGCCTGGGAACGTGCGGAACCTGCCGCGTGTTGATCACCAAGGGGATGGAAAACACCTCGGCTAAGACAATCCGCGAAAAAGTGCAATTCAATCTCAACCCGCTCGAGCAAGCGGCGTATTTGGGGAATGAAGACACGTTGCGGCTGGCCTGCTGCACCAAGGTGCGCGGCGACATCGATGTGGTCAGCGGCCCTGAGTTGAACCTGACTGGCGAGAACTTTTTCAGCTAAGCGGAGAATTAGCAAAACGCGGAGATGTCTTTTCGGTAGTAAACGCCCTGCGGACGTCGATTCGGAGCCAGTTGCATCACCAGTAACAAACGGTCCTAGGCGAAAGGTTCTTGCGCCCAAAATTGCTGGGCCTCCGCTGGTCGTCCCTCGTTCACTTAAAAACCAGGACTCCATAGCGCCGTGAAACTGGTTGTCGCCATCGTCAAACCGTATCTGGTTGAGAAAGTCCTGGAAGCGCTCAAACGCGCGCCGCTAGAGGCCGTAAGCGTCCGCGAAGTAAAGGGTTTTGGTCGTCAAAAGAGCTACCTGGACCAATACGCCGGCAGCGAATATTCGCAGGCCTTTCTGCCCAAGGTCGAGATCAACCTCTGGGTGGACGATGCGCGCGTCGAGGAGATTACCCGCCGCATTGTCGAGGTCGCCCGCACCGGACGGATGGGGGACGGCAAGATCTTCGTCCTGCCGGCGGTCCCTTCGGAACGCGTGATTGAGATCGGCGAGGAGTAGGCTTTTGCCGCTGCTGCGCTCGGTTTTCGCGACTACGGCAGTCGGGTCCATTGTCCCAGGTTCCGCTTGCCCGGGACGAATTGATTGGGCAAAGCCCCCTCGAAATAGCCCGTCAAACGCAGCGTTTGGCATATAGCCCATGCGGCGCCGTTCGTCCTCGGATCCGCGGATCACCTGTTACCCGGTCAAACAGGGCCATCACGACTTCCCTGAATTGAGGCATGCAGTTACACTACTGCCCATGCAAGGGGGGTCGTTGGCCAGGGCAGTTTTTTTGCTACATGGTGATGGCAGCAAGGTCCAGGGCAAAGCTGCCGCGGGTGAAGCCCGCCAATCGATCAGACCCTCTTGAAGCGTAGGTTGCCGCGAGTTTCTCAAGCGCGACCGCGCGTCCACGTTTTGTTTAGCGGGATCGCCGTGTTGATTCACGTCCCTCCCAGCCATCGCACTCATCGCACACGTCCAGAGTCAAACACAGTACCGGAGACAAGCCGTGACATTGTTTCGTACCGTACCCCCGATTGCCATTCGATTGGTTCTCGCGTCGTTCGCGCTGCTGATCTTGGGATCGTCCGCCATGGCGGGCGAGGCCGATCTTGCGATTCCAGATTTGCGTCTGGGACATTTCACGATTGCCGGCCACGAAATCACCGCCTGGAACTTGTTGTTCTATGGCTCGTTTGTGATTGTTGGCACGCTGGGCATCAGCTTGTATCTGCGCAATCAGATCAAGAACTTGCCGGCCCATGATTCCATGCTGAAGATTGCGGAAATCATCTTCCAGACTTGCAAGACCTACCTGATTCAGCAGGGCAAGTTCTTGATGATGCTGTTCGCCATCATCTCTGTGGCGATGATGTATTACTTTGTTGGTTTGCAACATAAGCCGGTCAGCACGGCATTGACGGTCTTGGCTTTTGCCTTGGTCGGCATCATCGGTTCGTACTGGGTTGCCTGGTACGGTATCCGCGTCAACACCTACGCCAATGCCCGCACAGCGTTCGCGTCGCTGCGAGGCGAGCCGTGGGACGTGGTCAGCATTCCGCTCCGCGCCGGCATGTCGATCGGCCTGTTCTTGATTTCGCTCGAACTGGTAATGATGGTCGCCATCTTGCTGTTCGTGGATCGAGAAATCGTGGGCATTTGCTTCCTCGGCTTCGCCATCGGCGAGTCCTTGGGCGCCTCGGCTCTGCGTATCGCCGGCGGTATTTTCACCAAGATCGCCGATATCGGCGCCGACCTGATGAAGATCGTCTTCAACGTCAAGGAAGACGATCCGCGTAACCCAGGCGTGATCGCCGACTGCACGGGGGACAACGCTGGTGACTCGGTCGGTCCGACGGCCGACGGCTTCGAAACTTACGGCGTAACGGGCGTGGCGTTGATCTCGTTCATTACGCTCGCCCTGGACCCGGTGACCCAGTCTGACTTGCAAGCCAAGCTCATCGTCTGGATCTTTGCGATGCGGTTCTTAATGGATTTTATGTCGGGCGTTTCCTACTTCATCAACCAGGGTATTTCTGAGAAGAAGTACCGTGGCCTGAAGGAATTCGATTTCGAAGAGCCGCTGACCCGCTTGATCTGGATCGCGGCAATTCTCTGCATCAGCACCTCGTTCTTCATGAGCTGGTTGCTGATTGGCGACCTGGAGGTGAGTGGCGTTGCCATGCCATCGTTATGGTGGCAGTTGGCATCCATCATTAGCTGCGGAACGTTGGCCGCGGTGTTAATTCCGGAGTTCACCAAGGTCTTCACCAGCTCGCACTCCAAGCACGTTCACGAAATCGTCACCGCCTCGCGTGAAGGTGGCGCCTCGTTGACGATCCTCTCCGGCATGGTCGCTGGTTACTTCAGCGCGTTCTGGATGGGTCTGCTCATCGCCGGCCTGATGGGAGGCGCATACTTCGTCAGCGAGCAAGGTCTGAATAGCATCATGATGGTGCCACTTTTTGGCGCAGGGCAACCACTTGTCGGCGTCGGTTCCATCTTTGCCTTCGGCTTGGTGGCGTTCGGCTTCCTCTGCATGGGGCCAGTTACGATCGCTGTGGATAGCTACGGTCCGGTAACGGACAATGCCCAAAGCGTGTTCGAGTTGTCGCAGATCGAATCGATCCCGGGCATCAAGGACAAGATCAAGACCCAGTTCGGTTTCACACCAGACTTTGAATCCGGCAAACATTACCTTGAAGCGAATGACTCCGCAGGGAATACATTTAAAGCCACGGCAAAACCGGTGTTGATCGGAACGGCCGTGGTCGGCGCCACGACGATGATTTTCTCGATCATCCTGATGCTCGGGAAGGCAGAATTGCTGCATATCAGCCTGACCGACGCTCCGGTATTGTTGGGCTTCATCTGCGGTGGCACGGTGATCTTCTGGTTCTCCGGCGCCTCGATGCAGGCCGTGACGACGGGCGCCTACCGCGCGGTGGAGTTCATCAAGCAAAACCTCGATCTGAGTAAGAAAGAGGCGGATATCGAGGATTCCAAAACCGTGGTCCGTATCTGCACTCAGTACGCCCAAAGCGGTATGTGGAACATCTTCATCGCGTTGATGTCCATCACGCTGGCCTTTGCGTTCTTCGATCCGAACTTCTTTGTGGCTTACTTGATCTCGATCGCCGTCTTTGGTTTGTTCCAAGCCATCTCGATGGCCAACACCGGTGGCGCCTGGGATAACGCCAAGAAGTATGTCGAAGTCGACCTTCGCGAGAAGGGAACCCCGCTGCACGCCGCCACCGTCGTCGGTGACACCGTGGGCGATCCGTTCAAGGACACAACCTCGGTCGCTTTGAATCCAATCATCAAGTTCTCGACCTTGTTCGGCCTGTTGGCCGTCGAGATCGCGGTCGAGATGAAGGAAAAGGCGCACCGTGAAGAAGCCACCGATTACACCGCCGTGTTTGGCGTGGTGATGTTGGTCGTTGCCTTGGTCTTCGTCTGGCGGTCGTTCTATGCGATGCGGATTCCGCAGGACAAAGCTAAGGTTAAGGTTGCCCACTAGTCGGCCACCAGGCTGACCATTGAGTTGAAAATCGAGCGGCCAGGCACACACCAGCGCCTGGCCGCTTTTTTTGCGCTCAAGAAGATGAAGCGTCTGTAATAAATCCCCTCTCTGGGGTCCCCTGCCGTCACAGATGGCGCCGGCATCCTGGCGCCAGCATTTGGCGATCGCCACCCATCTTGGGCGAACTAGGAAACCGATGTCGGCGCGCAAGCGACCGCCGTCGTGTCGACGCCATAGTCTAGGCGGTCTGTAGCGCACGGACCTTGCCGACCTGAAGCCCTGTAACGGCTTTTTCCGATTTACCTTTGGAACGCTCGACCCGCGAGTTGGTTTGAGCCCACAGCGACGAGAACCGCCAGCGCACGCGTGCTGCGGTTCGCCCCGGTGTCGCCTGGTCTCTGGTCGTCTCCGAGCTTTCAACGGGTGCCCGCCGGTGGTGGGTTCTCCGCGCAACGCGTGCGCGCCGCGCCGCTCCGGTTCCCGCCCACTGACCCGCGACCGACACCCCATGCCGCAATCAAACCCTCGCTTGGGCAAGGCCAGAATCCTGGCTAAAACCTGTCTGGCTGGCGCCCTGCTCGCCGGCCTGGCTGGCCTGCCCACCGCCTTTGCCGGCGAACCGAGTCTGACGACGCCCGACGCCCGTCGGACGCCACTTGTCGCCGCGGTCGAACGCGCCCGTGGCGCTGTCGTCAGCATCGATGGCGAAAAGACGGTGCCGATCGACGAAACCCGTCCGGGTCACCCAGAAAATCTCCGCCGCGTCAAAGGAATGGGAACGGGTGTTATTATTGACCCGCGCGGCTACATCATCACAAACCATCACGTTGTCGATGGCGTCCCTAAGATCCAGGTCACGCTGCCGGACGACACCACCTATACCGCCAAGCTCCTCTCGTATGACGCCACTGCCGACCTGGCGGTGATCAAGATCGAAGCCGGCCGAGAACTACCGGTGATTCCGATCGGCGTCTCCAATGACCTGATGCTGGGCGAGACCGTAATTGCCGTGGGCAACGCCTACGGTTATACGCACACCGTCACCCATGGCATCCTCAGTTCGCTCCACCGCTCCGTGCAAGTGAACGAGCAACAGGGTTACGACGACGTGCTGCAGACAGACGCCGCCATCAATCCGGGCAACTCCGGTGGGCCGCTATTGAATATTCACGGTGAGATGATCGGGATTGTCGTCGCGGTTCGCGCTGGAGCCCAGTTGATTGGGTTTGCCATCCCTGTCGACAAGGCGATGAACATTGCAACCGATCTCGTCAGCACGCGCCGTTTGCACAACACCTGGCATGGTGTTGTCGCCAAGCCAGGGAAAGTGGCAACTGGCGGCTTGATAGTTACATCCGCGGACGAGAAGAGCCCGGCCGCCACGGGCGGATTGCGACCTGGCGACATTATCAAGGCGGTCGGCAAGGACACGATGGCTCGCCCGCTCGACCTGGAGCGCGCCCTACTGGAACGCAAGCCGGGAGACGAGATCCAACTGACCGTGGAGCGCGATTCGCAGCCTCTGGCACTGAAACTAGTGCTCGCATCCACTCCCGGCCGCGATTCGTCGTCGGATATCTCTTGGGAACTGCTGGGGATGAAGCTCGAAGTGGTTCCCCAACGCCAATTCGCCGCCCTGGGGACACGGTATCGCGGCGGGCTGCTGGTAACGGCCGTCCGTCCTGATGGGCCTGCTTCGCAGCAAGGGATCCGTCGCGGTGACATCCTCTATGGGATGCACATTTGGGAAACCGTCACGCCGGACAACGTGACGTACATTCTCAATCGCCCTGATCTCGAGAAGTTGGCGCCGCTAAAATACTACACTTACCGCGGAACGACTCCCATCTCTGGCCATCTAAGCGTCGCGCAAAAGATGGACCGCGTGGCGGACCGTACGGACAAGATCGAGCGCTAAACGCTGCTCGTTCCCATCGCGGATAGACGCCAAGGCGAAAGCGATCAGTAAACGCCCATTCGCGGCGCCTTGGTTTTCAGTCTCCCTGGGGCGATAATGCAGCCGAGCCCAGCGCAGCAGGCCACGGTCGCTTGCACGTTTTCGGGCGATTCTGTCGGCTGATCGCTGTGGCCCCCTATGGAAGCGGAGTTTGTTGCCTGGTTGCGCGAGCGTTTGCCCCGGCACAGGCAACTGCCCCTTGGTATCGGTGATGACGCGGCCTTGGTCCGGCTGCGCGAGCGCGGAGACGTGCTCGTTTCGACCGACATGTTGATGGACGGTGTCGACTTCCATCTGGACCAAGTGGATCCGCGTCGGATTGGCCGCAAAGCGCTGGCGGTTAATCTTAGCGATATCGCGGCAATGGCCGGCCGCCCTTTGGCCGCCGTGGTGAGCGTGGCGCTCCCGCGCAGCGGTGGCCTGAGCCTCGCCCAGCAGCTCTGCGAGGGCTTTTTGCCCCTCGCTGAACAATATGATCTGGCAATCGCAGGCGGCGACACCAACAGTTGGGACGGTCCGCTCGTCATCAGCGTCACGATCTTTGGCGAGCCCACGTCGCGAGGCCCACTGACTCGCTCCGGCGCCCGGCCGGGAGACATGATCCTGGTCACCGGCAGTTTCGGTGGCAGCATTCTGGGGCGGCATTTTGACTTTGAGCCGCGCGTTGCGGAAGCGCTAACCCTGGCCGAACGCTACGAACTGCACGCTGGCATCGACGTCAGCAACGGTCTTTCGCTCGATCTCTCGCGCCTGTTGGCGGCTAGCCACTGCGGCGCCGAAATCCGCCCGTCGCAAATTCCAATTAACGAGGCGGCGCGCCGGCTCCTCGAACAAGAAAGTACCGACTCGAAGATTTCTGCTGTCACGGCGATCGATCACGCGCTCGGCGATGGCGAAGATTTTGAATTGATTCTGGCCGTCCCGCCCGAATCCGCCCGGCAGATGCTCAAAGACCAGCCGCTCGAAGTACCGTTAACCGAAATTGGCCACTGCGTTGCTGAGCCCGGCCTGTGGCAACTCGACGATCAAGATCAGCGCGCGCCCTTGGCGGCACGCGGTTTTTTACATTGAATTGGTCCGATGAAAAAACTCACCTTCAACTCCTCAAACGAAACAGCCACCGCCGCGCTGGGCGCCGCGATCGCGAAAGTCACGCCGCCAGGAACAATGATCGCGCTCGAAGGGCCTCTGGGCGCCGGCAAGACGCGATTGGTGCAGGCCATTGCGGCGGCTTCGGGCGTTGCCGCCGGAATTGCCGTCAGCCCGACGTTCGTGCTGGTACAGGAGTATCTCGGCACGCGGCCGATCGTCCACGTCGACGCTTACCGGATGCGCGACGAAGACGAGTTTCTGGCGCTCGGAGCGGAAGAATATCTGGCGTCGGATGCGCTGTTATTGGTCGAATGGGCAGGGCGCGTCGAGGCGTGTTTGCCTGCGGATCGGCTGCAAATCGTAATTGACGAAACGGGCGCCGCCTCAAGAAGTTTTTCGATCACGGCCCTCGGCCCCCGTAGCGAGTCCATATTGGATCTGCTGGCAATGGAATTGCCCAAGAAGTCCACAGCGGTCGGCGAAGATTAGAGGACGAACGAAGCCCCTACAATCCTCCTGAACCCTAAGGTCGCGCTCTGCGTAGATCACACAGCCCCTCCGGGGGGCTTTTGCAGCGTTCTGAGGGATTGCGCAAAGCGTTTTTCGTTTGCCAAAGACGCAGCGCCTGGGTCTACTGAAAGGTGCCCCCCAATTGGCCCGGAAAGGTCCGGAGCCCAAGTCGGACGCAGCGCTAAGGAACACAAAACGCAGACGGAAGGTCGTCGCCGTTTTGATGAGCGTTATGGAACAGAGACCAGGCACATCTTGCGACAAATTACATCTATGCTGAATCACACGAGTCGCTTTGGACGTTTTTTCCAGTCGAGTGCATCACGGCGGACTGTCGCCCGAGAAGCCGGACGTTCAACGAGAACATTGCGTCTCGAAGCCCTCGACCCGCGGTTGATGCTCACGGCGAGCAATCCGGTGGTGACGTTCAACACGTCCTTCGGATCGTTCCAAGTGGAGCTATTTGCTGACGCCGCGCCGAATACCGTCGAAAACTTCCTCAAATATGTGAATGCTGGCTCGTATTCCAACACCATTTTTCATCGCTCGGTAGAGCAAAGCAATTTTGCCATCATTCAGGGTGGTGGTTTCAAAGCGTCCGACGCTCCGTTTCCGCCGGCGCCAACGCACATCCCCAGCTTGACGTCACCGGCGCTGGAGTTGGAATCGTCGCTTACGAATAGCATTGGCACGATTGCCATGGCGCGCACCAACACGCCCAACAGTGGCACCAGTGAATTCTTCTTCAACGTGATTGATAACTCCCAGGGGCTTGCTCCGGGCGCTAGCGGCGGGTACGCAGTCTTCGGTAAAGTGCTGGGAAATGGCCTGAGCATTCTGCAAGCGATTAACCAGCAGGCCACGTTGAAGGACTACTTCCCCAGCTACCAGGGAAGCAATGGCGATCCGGGCAACCTGCTTGGCCCCATGCCTCTGGTAAATTTCGACGCGGACACGGCGGCGGATATCAAGCTGGAGAATTTGATCCTTGTCAATAGCGTGGTATTGGTAAATGGCACGTTCAGCGGCACGGTCTTCAACGATATCAATAGTGACGGAACTCTGAACGGCACGGACACCGGCAAATCGGGCTCTACCGTTTTCATTGACACCAACGACGACGGTCAGCTCAGCGCTGGCGAAGTTTCGACTGTCACGGACGTTAATGGCGCGTACTCGTTCAGCGTCAAGGCCGGTAACTATATTGTGCGCGTGGCGCCGCAAGCTGGCTGGACGCAGACTTCGCCGATCAACGCCACGCCAGCGTTTGGCGCGCAGCGATTCAGCGTCGCCTCGAACGAGACGGTCACCGGCAAGAACTTCGCTCTGAATATCGTGCTCACCTCGCCGGACAAGCCTATTCTGCCAAGCGCCTTCGATAAAGGCTTGCTGGATAACGACGGCAATACCAACTTGTCGTCCTTGCAATTCATCGTCTCCGGCGTGCAAGTCGGCGCAACTGTCACATTGCGAGATGGGCAGAATGTCATTGGAACTGCGGTCGCTCAAAGCACATCGGTCACGATCACGCCGACCTCGCTTATCGATGGAAGCCACTCGATCACCGCGACACAGACGCTGTTCGGCCAGACGAGCGGCTCGTCGCTGGTGCGCAGCATCATCGTCAAAACCACGCCGCCCGTTATAACGTCGACCCCACCGGCCAACGCCGGCGTTGGCACGCCCTATTCGTACAGCGTGACCACGACCAACGACGTCATCTCGCTCAGCTTGCTGAATCCACTCCCAGGCATGGTTGTTCCCACGCTTTCCTCCCCGCTTACCTGGACGCCTGTGGCCAGCCAGGTGGGCAATCAAAGCACGACGTTGATCGCGCGCGACTTGTTTGGCAACTCGGTCGAGCAGGTCATATCGATCGCCGTGAATGGTCCCCCGTTCTTTCCGCCCGTTCCGGACCAAAAGGTCAACCAGGGAACGCAGCTAAGCTTCACGCCGGCCGTTACGGATCTGGACGAGTTGACGTATACCTTGGGCGACGGCGCCCCGATCGGAGCCACGATCGATACGGCAACCGGATTGTTCACTTGGAAGCCCACCGCTGAAACGGCGCCAGGCGATTACGCTGTGACGATCAACGTGGTTGATCCAGGCGGATTGGGCGCGTCGCAAGTCGTCCATATCATCGTCAACGCGCCACCAGTTGTTGGTGAAATCGGCAATCAGGTTGTGAACGAAAACACGACCCTTTCGTTCCAAATGCCGGCGTTTGACCAGGACGCCCTTGCATTCCTGCTGCTGGGAACCGTGCCTGCCGGCGCCACCGTCGACTCCAATGGGTTATTTACCTGGCAGCCGACTGAAGCTCAAGGCGGCGTGATCTATAACTTCAAGGTCCAAATCACGGATACGGGCGGTTTCACTGAAGAGCGATCTTTTACCGTCACGGTGAATAAGGTCGACTCACCGCCGACCCTCGGCGCCATCCCCAGCTTCAACGTTATCCGCGGGCAGGCCGTGAATTTTACGGCCGTTGGCGCAGACGAAGATATTCCCTTTGCCGGCATCGTTTACAGCCTGGACGAAGGCGCTCCCGAGGGAGCCTCGATCGATCCCGACACCGGACAATTCACTTGGAATGTTCCAGGCGACTATGTACTGGGCGCCGTCTCGATCACGGTTCGCGTGACCGATAAGACAGATAACGCTTACAGTGCGTCTCGCACGTTGCAGGTTGTTGTAGGCGCCGCTCCGGTCACGCCAACGCCTCCGTTCGATGGGAACGACGGCGGCCTCGGCGGTGGATTTGTCGTCGTCGACGATAGCGTGTTGCAAGACTTGCTCGCAAATCCCGGCCTGGCTGCGTTCCTGGTTGGACAGAATGGTTTGTCGTTCGGAATTCCGACCATTCCCACCGGTCCTGCCGTGCTGCAGCAACTAGCGAAAACCGCCATTGACCGGGTCCTAGCAGAAGACGACGGCTCGGATGGCCGCCTGCCGGCCGGCATCATTGAGTTCATTCTCGGTTTCGATTCCGGCATTCCGCACGACACGGAGCAGTTTGAAAAGGAACTAGCCGCATCCGGCGCTGGGACAGGTGACGGCGAGGAAGGCAAAGACGAAATCCAAAAGGCTGGCGGCGTGGAACCGCTCGACAATCCTGGTTCGAATCAAGAGCAACCCCCTCCGCGCAATCCAATTCGTCGTTCGGGCGGAGGTCTGTTGGACGAGCAGAGCCAGAACAACCTCCCTGTTGCGCCGCGTGTCAGCGCCTGGCCAACCGGCCAATCGTTCAAAGCTCAGGCCCTCAAGGCTCAGGCTCGCCAAGCTCAGGCTCACGGCAAGATCATCGTGCGTCCGCCGGAATCGCGTTCAACTGACGTCCGTGATAGGCAATCGTCCGGCAGCCATGACGCCGAAGGCATGAGCCGCGGCAAGAAGGGCTCGCTGGCGGCCGCCGCTATGATTCCACTCCTGATTGGGCAACTGGAGGCTAAGGACAAGCTGACCGCCGCTCGCAAAAAGGCAGCGGGTAACATCCCGACAAACCGAGTCAACCGTCGCCCGCGCTAGCTAGCTTGGCAAATTCGGTAGTCCTACCCACGAACCGCGGCCACTCAAGGTCGCCTGTGCGGCAGAAACGCGGCTAGAGAATAAAGTGGCTTAGATCCTCGTCGCGGACGATTGGATCGAGCCGTTCCTTGACGTACGCGGCGTTGACGGTCACCTTGCCGGTCTTCATCTCGGAAGCCTCAAAGTTCAATTCTTCGAGCAAGCGCTCCATGATAGTGTAGAGCCGCCTCGCGCCGATATTCTGCGTTGATTGATTCACCTGAAACGCGTAGTCAGCCAGCGCGCCGATCGCGTCTTCGGAAAACTCCAGCGTGACCCCTTCCGTCGCCATCAGCGCCGTGTATTGGGTCGTCAGCGCGTTCTTCGGCTCCTTGAGGATCAAGATGAAGTCTTCCTTCGTCAGATCCTGAAGCTCCACGCGAATTGGGAAGCGCCCTTGCAACTCGGGCATCAAGTCGCTGGGGCTAGCGCGATGAAAGGCGCCGGCCGCGATGAATAGCACGTGGTCTGTGTTGACGTAGCCGTACTTGGTCTGCACAGTCGTTCCTTCGACGATCGGCAACAGATCTCGCTGCACGCCCTGGCGTGAGACGTCGGCCCCCTTGGTGTTCTCGCTGGCCACGACCTTGTCGATCTCGTCGAGAAATATGATGCCTGTATTCTCGGCTAGACGGATCGCCTCGGCGTTAACTTTCTCTTGATTGATCAGTGCGTCGCACTCTTGCTCAAAGAGTACGCGTCGCGCTTCCGCCACGGTCAGTTCCCGGCGCGAGACGTTCTTCGGCAGGATCTTCTCGAACATCCCTTGAAGGTCGACGTCCATCTGCTCCATGCCTAGCCCGGAGAGCATCATGGGCGCTCCCTTTTGCTCGATCGAGATTTCCACCTTACGCGTGTCGAGCGCGCCGGCGAGCAGCATGTCTCGCATTTTCTGACGCGTTCGCTCATAACGCACGGGTGAATCCGGGCTGTCAACGCCGACGTCGTAACTTGTCGGCGCCGGAGCTAGCAAGTCCAGCAGGCGATCCTCGGACCGACGGTGAGCCTCTTCTTCTACCTTGGTGCGTTCGGTCTCGCGGACCAGTCCGATGGCGTTTTCGACCAGTTCGCGCACCATGCTCTCGACGTCACGACCATAGTAGCCCACCTCGGTGTACTTGGTTGCCTCGACCTTGATGAACGGCGCGCCGGTCAATTTGGCCAGCCGGCGCGCGATCTCGGTCTTACCAACCCCGGTGGGGCCGATCATCAGAATATTCTTGGGCGAAACTTCTCCACGCATCTCGTCGGAAAGTTGCTGCCGGCGCCAGCGATTACGGATCGCCACGGCGACAGATCGCTTGGCCTGCCCTTGCCCGACGATGTGCCGATCCAGTTCGGCGACGATCTCACGCGGCGTCAGGTCGCGCACGCTAGCGCCTCCACGGTGATGTTGGTGTTGGTGTAAATGTCGATACCAGCAGCAATTTCCAACGATGTCCGCACAATCTGTTCCGCTGAAAGATCGGCGTGTGCGATCAGCGCGCGGGCCGCCGCCACGGCGTAATTGCCGCCGGAACCGATTCCCAGCACGCCATCGGTCGGCTGAATCACGTCGCCCGTTCCGGTCACCAGCAGCGTGTGGCGCGCATCGACTACGGCCAACAGCGCCTCCAGACGACGCAGCGCGCGGTCGGTGCGCCAATCCTTGGCCAGCTCCGTGGCCGCCCTGGGCATGTTGGCCGGATAATCCTTGAGCTTCGCCTCGAAACGCTCCAGCAACGCGAACGCGTCGGCGCTACTGCCAGCGAAACCAGTGATCACGCGCCCTTCGAGCAGGCGGCGGATCTTCATCGCGTCCCCCTTCATCACGGCGGTGCCCAGCGTGACCTGGCCATCGCCACCAATCGCCACGTGCCCGCGGTGCCGCACAGTTAGAATCGTGGTGGAGCGAACTTTCATAATTGGCTTTCTTCCTAAGCAGACCGGACGCGGCTGCCGATCATTTTCGCTCAAAAACGCCAATTCCGCCAGAGGCGGCACACGGTCGGATGCTTCGCGCTCCGAAGGGTTTTGCGGGGGTTTCTGCACGGTAGCGGCGTCGAAGGTGATTGAGTATTCTGCTGTATATGAATTCAGCTTCCGCATCGTCGACGCCCGCCCCACTTGCGCGCAGCCCTGAGCTAATGTCCGCGCATGACACCGGTTTGCTGGTGGTTGATGTGCAAGGCAAGTTGATCACGCTTGTGCCCGGCCACCGGAAAATCATTTGGAACATCCGTCGGCTGGTCGACGGCGCGAAAATTCTGGGCGTACAAGCGGCAGGCACGGAGCAATATCCGAAGGGATTGGGGCCGACCGTGCCGGAGGTGGCCGAGCGGCTTGGCGGCATTGCCGCAAAGGTTGATTTCAGCTGTCTCGCTTGCTCTGACATTTTTGATGGCTGGCGCGAGGCCGGAATCTTCCGCGTATTGCTCGTCGGCATCGAAGCTCATGTCTGCATTCAACAGACAGCACTCGACCTGTTGGCGGCGGGTTTTCGGGTCTATCTGGCCGTCGATGCGATTGGCGCCCGGCATGACGTCGATTACCAGACCGCGCTCCGCCGGATGGAGTCGAGTGGCGCCACGCTAACCACGACCGAGGCCGCGGTGTTCGAATGGTGCGTTCGCTCCGGTACTCCGCAGTTCAAACAGATTAGCGCCCTGGTGCAAGAATCGCCGCCCGAGTAATTCTCTGGGCGACGCGTTCAACGCACATTTTTGCCCGGCGCTTTCGCACAATAGTTTTGACCTGACATATTCACGTCCCACCTGGTTTGAAGAGTTTTTCTCATGGCAGACGCAATCGCCCCCGAACTTCAACCGCCCGTCCGTGTTTTGATGGGACCCGGTCCCAGCGATACGCATCCACGTGTGTTGGCCGCCCTTTCCGCGGGAACGGTCGGACATTTGGATCCATATTATCTGGAATTGATGAATCACATGCAGCAGATGTTGCGCGCGGTGATGCGCACCAACAATCGCATGACAATGGCCATCAGCGGCACCGGTAGCGCAGGTATGGAAGCTACGGTGACCAATCTGATCGAGCCAGGCGATTCGATGGTCGTCTGCGTTAACGGCGTCTTTGGTGGCCGCATGGTCGATGTCGCCGAGCGGGCCGGCGCCAAGGTTACGCGCGTCGACCGCCCTTGGGGTCAGGTTTTTGAACCGGCCGATCTTAAGGAGGCCCTAGCCAAGTCAAAGCCCAAGGTCGTTGGGATCGTGATGGCCGAAACGTCAACGGGCGCCCGGCAGCCGATTGAAGTGATCTCGAAACTTGTGCATGACTCCGGTGCGATGCTGCTGGTCGACGCCGTGACGGCGCTCGGCGGCATTCCGGTTGAAGTTGATAAGTGGAAGATTGACGCCATTTATTCCGGAACGCAAAAGTGTTTAAGTTGTCCACCGGGCCTGGCGCCGGTGAGCTTCAGCGATCGCGCGATGGAAGTGATCCTCGCTCGCAAGACAAAAGTGCAAAGCTGGTATCTCGACGTTTCGATGCTCGCAAAATATTGGGGCGAGGAGCGGGTCTACCATCACACCGCGCCCATCAACATGACGTACGCCCTCTACGAGGCGCTGCGGTTGTTGCTGGAAGAAGGGCTCGAAGCGTGCCACGCGCGCCACTTACTCAACCATCGGGCGCTGAAAGCAGGCTTGGCGGCGCTCGGTATCCGCTACGCCAGCGATGAAGCCAACCAATTGCCGATGCTCAACGCCGTATGGATCCCGGAGGGCGTGGACGACGTCGCGGTTCGCAAAGGATTACTGACCCGATTCGGCATTGAGATCGGTGGCGGGCTGGGAGATTTCAAAGGCAAGGCGTGGCGAATCGGCCTGATGGGACACGCCTCACGTGCGAACAACGTGCTCCTGTTCCTGGGGGCCCTGGAGCAACTCCTGGCCGAACAGGGCTGCAAGTTCACGCCTGGCGCAAGCGTCGCGGCGGCAAATGGGATTTACGCCACAGGAAAATAGCCGTCCGTGACGCGCTACATGGAACGAAGTCGGTTTTCCTAAACAGCGCATTTTGCCATTTCTAGCAAGGAAGAAGCGGAGCGTCTCCGGCGCGGCCCGCCGCAGTCGATTCTCGGATTGCCGCCCCCTGCTGGCGTCGCTATGCTTTCATTGCTGCCAACAGGCCTCAATTGGGGACCTTCTGGCCGGCCGGTGATTGTGGGCGGATTCCGATTCCTGATGGGTTTATGAGGGATTGAGCCATGCTTGTCTTATCCAGGAAGGTGGGCGAGCGGATTGTTGTCGGCGACGGCATCATCATCACCGTCGTGCGACTAGGACAGGGGAGCGTTCGAATCGGCGTCGAAGCGCCCAACGAAATGGCGATCATGCGGCAAGAGTTGATCGACCAGGGCGAAGCCGCAACGCCCGATACAACCGTGGCTGCACCCCTGCCCCGCATGCCCAATGTTCCGCCCGGCGAGGCGCCTTCGCCAGCCGACGCCCTGCAGTTCATCATCTAAGACGTAGCGTCGTCACTTTGCGTCGCTGGTTCCAGGTGCGCCATGCGCCGTGTGCTCTACGGGACCGTAGCGCAAGTCGACCTGAAGTGGCGACGTTCGAGCGCTGTCGTGCGATTTATCCGCTAAGAAGCGTTTGAGCCTAGCGATTTTTTCCGCAGCAGAGACTTCCCCCTTCTCATGACTGCCAGGGGCATGTCCCCAGATGATTCTCGCCGTCGGAAGTCCCGCGACAGGCTGTGGTAGCAGCTCATACAAGATGCCTGGCGTGGAAGAGTGGGCGACCAAGATACGTTCCAGCGGCAGCTTTTCCCAATCGTCGGCAAGCGCTGCGGCGATCTCTGCGCCGCCGACCACGCTGAGGTCCCCCCAGGGCATTCCGACCAATCCGGTTGGAAAAGAATTCACACCAGTCAGGCGGGCAAATCGCCGCGAATCACCCGGGGCCAACTCGTCTTTCGGCAGCACGATCCCCTCGGCGTCGACCGGGAAGGCACCGCCGGTCACCTCGACCAGACAAACCGGTCGGCGATAGACGAGTTCGACTTCAATTCGCGCCGGCGCCCGCTTGGTGACACGTTCGACCTTATGGACCCAAGGGTGAACCTCAAATGCCTTGGCGACGCGCTCCGCAAGGTCCGGGTCATGGATCCAGAGAATCTCATCGAGGCCAGCCTGGTAGAAAACGTCTTTGCGAATGTCTGCGTGCAGCCACGGAGGTGGTGGCGTAATCTCCAGGCTATCGACCGTGAGTCGATAATGATCGCGATTGAGCACCATCGGCCCGACCGCTCTCCAAATTGCGTATCCACCTCCACCAATCGCGGCGCAGATCACCGACACAAGCAACAAGAGTCGTAGCGGACCGCGCAGCGCTTTTTGTAGATCGGAACTGCCAGCTGGCTTAGCAGCAGCCTTGGTCGGCGCGGCCTTGGCGGTTTCTCTAGGCTTCGCAGGCTCTTTGTTCTTGGCGGCGCTCATCGGCTTACTCCGCTCGCGGATAGGCAATCTTCGAGCATCCACTCGCAAAGCGACGCCAGGCTCATGCCTGTGCGCGCGGCTGCTTTGGGGGCCAGGCTATGCGGCGTAAGCCCTGGGATCGTATTCAGTTCCAGCAACCACGGTCGGCCGCGATGATCGACGATCAAATCGACGCGCACCAGACCCGTCGCCCCTAGAGCTTCGGCAGCGTCGACCGCCAGATGTTCGAGTTCCGCAGTTTGCACCTCCGATAAACCCGTCTCGAAGCGGTGCTCGGTCATCGCGCTTTCGTATTTGGCTTCGTAATCGAACCAGCCGTCCGGCGTCACGATCTCCACGATCGGAAGCGGTTGGCGGCCAAGAACCGCCACAGTAAATTCCCGGCCTTGCACGCATGGCTCGACAAGAACGAAGGGATCCAGCGCTAGGGCGCGATCCACCGCCGCGCAGAGTTCTTGCGAAGTGCCGGCCAGCCCCAAGCCTAGGCTAGATCCCTGGCTGTCCGGTTTGACCACGAGCGGTCCACGGAGCGTGGCCGTCTTTTGCACAATTTCTTCTCGGCTATCCACGCTGTGGAGCAGCACGTACGGAAGCGTCGGCAAACCAGCCTGAAAAAAGCGTTCCTTGCTGGCGCTTTTGCACATCGCCAAGCGTGAAGCAAGCGCACGGCTGCCCGTAAAAGAGACGCCCAGGTTCTCCAGACGCTGCTGCACGCGGCCATCTTCGCCGGCGCCCCCATGCAGGGCCAAAAAGCACGCGTCGAACTCGGCCCAGGGGATCGACTCCAGAGCGCGCGTTGCCGGGTCGAACGTGGTCACATCGTGACCAGATCTGCGCAACGCGGCGCAGACTTGTTCGCCGCTAATCAGACTGATTTCACGCTCGGCGGAGTCACCCCCAGCCAATAGCGCAACGCGCAATGCAGATTGCGAAGTTCCAGGCGCCATCGCCATCCTCCTTGACGGCAAAGGAAATCGTGCTTTGTAAATTCTTTTTCGCGGGGCGAAATCCCGGCGCTCGCGGCTTCCTGCCGGCGCTACCAGACTTCGATCTCTGTTTCCAAATCCACACCCAAACGCTCGGCGACGCGACTGCGAATCAAATCGATTAACCGCAGAACATCCTGACTGGTGGCCGAGGCGTCGGCGACGATAAAGTTCGCGTGCAAATCGCTGACCTCGGCTCCCCCAACTCGGCTCCCTTTCAGTCCGGCCTGATCGATCAACATGCCGGCGCTCATACCGCGTGGGTTCTTGAAGATGCAGCCGGCGCTCTGGTGCCCCAGCGGCTGGGCGGCCTTCTTCACGATCCAATATTTTTGCATCCGCTTAGTCAGCTCTTCTGGATCTTCTTGCTCTAACTCGAACTCCGCCGCTACGATTGCCAATTCATCGAGACTGCTCTCGCGATAGGCAAAGGTCAGGTCGTCGCGCTCGCGGACTAGCAGATCGCCGCTGCGCGTCATAACCGTGGCGCGGCATGTCCATTGACCGATGTCGCCGCCACGGCTCCCAGCGTTGCCGTTGAGCGCGCCGCCGACGGTCCCCGGAATGCCAACGAGTGGCTCCAATCCCGCCAGGCCCTCGCGGACGCTTACGGAGATCAAGTGACCGAGCTTTGCGCCACCACCGGCGGTCACGCGCCGCCCTTTGGCGGCGATGTCGCTGAAGGCAGGCGCGGAGAGCCGCACCACCATGCCTGGGACCCCTTCATCGCGAACGAGCACATTGGATCCGCCCCCCAACAGGCGCAGCGGAATCCCTTCGTCCACCGATCGGCGGACTAGCATTTGCAATTCTTCAATCGTGCGCGGTTCGGCAAAGTACTCGGCGGGCCCACCCAGGTGAAACCAGGTATGGGGCGCAAGTGGTTCACCGCTGCGGACGATCGATTCGAATTCGGTCAGCAAGCTCATCGCAGCGCTTTCGAATGTCGCCGGCGCCCAGAGTGACGATTATGTCCCCGGCACGCGCGGCTCTGACAATTTGGCTAAATACTATTTCCGAGCGGCATTCCGCGGCGGTTCGTGCGCCGAGCGACCGCACCCGATCGGCCAGGTGGCCGGAAACTTGCAGCCGACGCGCATCGTTGACCATTTCGCGAGCCGCAAATACCTCAGTCACCGCCACAGAGTCCGCATTTTGCAGGCTGGCGGCGAATTCGTCCAGCAGCGCCAGCGTCCGGGACACCTGATGTGGCTGAAAAATACACGAAATACGCCGCCCCGGATACATCATGCGAACAGCGGCAAGTGTCGCCCGGATTTCGGTCGGATGATGTGCATAATCGTCCAGTAGCACGGCCTGGCCGCCGCAATCCACATGCTCCAGCCGCCGCCTTAATCCCGCAAAACGAGACAGGCCCCGGCTGATCTCCTCAGGCGTAGCCCCGGCGGCGTGACACGCCACCGCAGCCGCCAGCGCATTGGTGATCTGATGGCCGCCAGGAACGCGCAGGGAGGCCTCGCAGAAGAATCGCCCGGCGCGGTGTATTTCGAACCGATACAGACCACGCATGTGACGAATGTGAACCGGCCGCCATTCCGCGTCGCGCGAACGGCCGAAAGTCGCCAGATCCTCGCCTATCGAGGCCGTGGCAATCTGTTCGCGCATCGTCGGGCAGTCGAAATTCAATACTTGCGTTCCGCCGCGTTGGCGAACGCCGGCAATCCACTGTGCGAAGACGGCCTTCAACTCGTCGAACGATCGGTAGTAATCGAAATGATCCGGCTCAACGCCCAGCACCACCGCGATCTCAGGAGCGAACCGCAAAAAATTCGCCCGATACTCGCAGGCTTCGGCTACCAACCACTCACCAGCGGCGAGGCGCAGAGTACCTGGAGAGTTGGCAGGTTCTAGATTCGTGGCGCCGCAGATCACTGTTGGATCGAACGCGGCGTCCGTGAGCACCTGCGCGATCATGGCCGTGGTGGTGGATTTCCCGTGCGTTCCGGCAATTGCCATTCCGCGTTTCTTAGCCATCAGTGATGCGACGACCTGCGGATAGCACATTTCTGGCACGCGCAACCGCGCGGCCTGCCGCCGCTCGACATTCTCCGGTTCGATAGCGTCGCTATGGATCACCAGCGACAAGTCATCGCCGACATGCTGCGCATCGTGTCCGCTAAATACCTTCACGCCCATGCCGGCGAGCGCGGTCGCGTTCTCTGGCGCTTGATCGGAACCTGTAAGCCACCAACCTTGCCGCGCCAGCACCATCGCCAGGGCCTGCATTCCGGCGCCGGCGACACCAATCATGTGGGCGCGCCCCACCGGCGGAAGCACGGTGCTTGCAAGCGAGCGTTCGGTTTTCAGCGGAGCGATCAAGACAGGACCTTTGGCACGTGCGTCTCAATCGGAGATAGGAGGGAACCTGTTTCCGTGCGGCAATCGGGGGCGCGATAAGCCGCCGAACTCAACCTTCGGCAGCGACGTCAAAACGCGCAGGCCGATCGTACGAGTGAATCGCTCCTGCTGTCAATTTAAGGTAGGTAGCGCAGGGGGAATGGCGGCCGTCGCCCCATGAGAAGTGACTTTGCGATCTGCCTGAAACGCGACTTCCAACACCTTGCTAGCGATCCGCTGCGCCGCGTGCGGCTTAGCAAGTGATGCTAGCGACGCAGCGAGATTTTGACGAAGGGCTTCTTGTGCCAGCAGAGGCGAAAGCGTCAGGGCAAGGCGCCTGGCTAGATCGGCGATCGGCAGCCCCTGGCGATCGACCAAAATCGCGGCGCCTGCCTGAGCAAACCGGATCGCGTTTTGCCGCTGGTGGTCGTCGGTCGCCTGGGGAAACGGAACCAGCACCGCTGGGATTTGCGCAACCGCCAATTCGGCCAGTGTAGACCCACCGGCCCGCGCAACTACGAGCGCCGCCTGACGAAGCATTGCCGGCATGTCGACGAAGAAGGACACAACGCGCGCGTCAATTCCTGCCCGCTGATACGCAGCCGATGTCGCCGCCAGGCCGGCCTCGCCGGTTTGATGCACCACGCGCCAACCATTGAACGACGCCAGGTCACAAAGCGCTAATGGCAGCGCCTCGTTCAAATCGCGAGCGCCGCCGCTCCCTCCAACGACGAGCAATACGCGCTCAGCAGCGTCGCGCGTTTGTCCCCAATTTGCGTGGCAAAACTCAGCACGGATCGGCGTGCCCGTCACTATTGGTGAATGGCGCAAACCAGAGGGCAAATTCATCGTCTCTCGAAACGCCAGGCAGAGCGTGTCCGCGCGCTGAGCCAACCAGCGATTCGCGCGACCTAACACGGCGTTTTGTTCCATCAGAATGAGCGGTACGCGGCAACGTCGGGCGGCTAAGGCCATCGGAACGCTTGCAAAACCTCCCAAGCCAACCACGGCGGAGGCAGTGTTATCTCGCAAAAAGGAGCCGGCAGTCCACTGGCTTTGGAACATCTGCTGGGCAAAACTCGGCAGGCGCCACGCATTCCGCGGCGCTTTTGGACAAGCAAGTTGCAAGTAGGAGTGTCCGGCGCGCCCGACCGCTTGACGATCCTTGCCACCTGGACCCGCAAATGTGATCCGTGCCGCAGGCTCTGCGTCCTGGATCGCCGCAGCAACCGCCAACCCCGGATAGAGGTGCCCACCCGTGACTCCGCCGGAAAACACAATGTGCGGCGGGCAAGAGGCTGGCATAGCAGGTGAGCCTTCATCGCTTGAATCGTACGGAGCAACATCCATCAACGACGCAGAACCGGCTTGGCGGCGTGTACTTGAATTCGCCCCGACGCAACGTTGGTAACGGCTGATTTCGAGGATTGAGATTGCCCGGCTTGCGAAGTGTAGGAAACGATCGCTACGGCGCTCGCGGCGCAAATCGCGGCTGCGCCCCAGAACCGCGTCACCACGCGGCGTTCCGGCCAGCCCAAGAATTCGAAATGATGATGCAGCGGCGCGCAGCGAAAGACGCGTCGTCGAAAACATCGGAAGCTGCCGATCTGCACCAGCACGCTCACCGCCTCCGCGACGAATACCCCGCCGGAAACAACCAGAAGCAATTCCTGCCCGGTCGAAGCGGCTAGCATTCCCAACAGTCCACCCAGCGGCAGCGAGCCGGTATTGCCCATAAAAACGCGCGCAGGGTAACGATTGAACCATAAAAACCCGAGCAGTCCGCCGATCGCGGCCGCAGCGACGACAATCAACTCCATTGTCGCGGGGTTGCCAAGCGCATAAATCGCACAGCCTGTGGCGAACATTGCCAACGTCAGGCAGCCCGCCGCCAGACCATCCAGCCCATCGGTGATATTGACGGCGTTCGACGAGCCAACGACGACCAGCATCACCCAGGGAATGGTGAGCCACGGCGAGGCGTCGCCGCGCATCCAGCAGAGGCAGGCCGCCGCTGGCAGCGCAATGACCGATTGGCTCAGCAGCTTCGCGCGCCAGCCAAGCCCTGCTGCTGTCGTTCGCAACTTGACCAGATCATCCACGGCGCCAACAACCGCCAGGCCGAGCGTGACCGCCAGCGTCAGCAATACATAATGATTTGTCGCATCGCCCAACAAGACCACTGCCAGACACAGGCCGCTAATTAGAAAAAGTCCACCCATGGTGGGCGTCGATTGCTTGCCGCGGTGCAGTTCATCCAGTTTCAGCGAGGCGCTCTTGATTGGCTCAATAAATCGATTTCTCAACCAGCGGATCGCAGCCAATCCGCCGCATAGCGCCACAACTAGCAGGCCGCAACCAGCCAACATCGCGCGCAACAGCAGCCAGCGCGTGTCATCGCTGGGGAGCACGCTCGGCGCAAAGAGGTACTGGAAGAGCCAGTTGGCCATGTACGAATGCCAATAGAAATGAGAAGGGCGCCAAAAAATCGACACCGGCCAGGCGCGAGTGGCTTGACCGGTGTCGAGGTGATCCCTGAGCAGCCGGAGCGGCAATGAATGCCACTCCGGCGCTCAGTATACGAATTTCATCGCGAAGCACTCGCCAGAGCGATTGACCCAGAAACCGCTAATTCCGGCGAGCGTAATGCTCCTACCCAGGAGAGTGGGTAACACGCCAATTCCCGCAAATCGGCGTGTAATCGATGAAATCCGCTAACAATGTTTTGGTTAAATACAAGTTGGGAGAATTCCCACGAAGCTTCGACTTGAAATTGAATCCGACTGGATGTGAACGTTTACGCGGCCCTAGCCAGCCGCGGAAATCCGCCGCTGACCACGCGCTCTAGCCCTACGGCGCGCGAACCCTTGAGCAGTACGACGTCGCCTGGTCCGACGATCCGCGCCAATACGGGGCGAACCTCTTCGGCCGATCGGCAAGCGAACGTACGTTGTTTTGGCATTCCCGCGGCAGTCGCGCCTTCGACCACGTCCGTGGCGTAATCACCGCAAGCAACTAGCATGTCTGCGCCGCACAAAGTGACGACATCATCACCAGTGCGCAGGTGGAACCGGCGAGATTCCGCGCCCAGTTCACGCATGTCGCCACAAACTACGATCCTGCGTCCCGGCGCGTTGTCTTCGCGGAGCAGCTCCAGCGCAGACCGCATTGATGCTGGGCTGGCGTTGTACGCGTCGTTGATAACCCGGGCGCCGCCGAAGCTGCTGACCTCGCAACGCATGGGCGGGGGATCAAAGCCACTCAGGGCCGCGCTAATCTCAGCCAGCGACATACCAAATGCCTTACCAATCGCCACGGCTACTAGCGCCGAGGTCAATTGATGCCGCCCCCAGACCGGGACCATGAAATTTTGATTGTCGACCGTAAATTGAAGCTCGCCTTCGCCGCTACGGACGTTGGTTGCACATATATCGCAATCCGCCTGGCGACCAACCCACACCACCACGGCGTTGGAACGATGAGCAATCCGTCGCAGACGAGGATCGTCGCCATTCAGCACCGCCAGGCCATCGGCCGGCAGCGATTCCAGCAATTCGCCCTTGGCCGCGGCGACTCCCGTGGGACCGCCAAACCCGCCCAAGTGGGCGTCGCCAATATTCGTAATCACGCCGATTGAGGGGCGTGCCATTTCGCACAAGTTGGCGATCTCGCCCGGGGCGCTCGCGCCCAACTCCAGCACCGCGTATGCGTCGTTTTCGTGCCATTGGAACATGCTCAGCGGCACGCCCAATTGGTTGTTGTAATTTGCGGGACTGGCCGTACCGGTGAAGCGGCTACGGAGCACCGTGTCGATCATCTGGCGAGTGGTTGTCTTGCCGACGCTCCCCGTAACTCCAATTACGCGGCCAGCAAAGTCTTCGCGCTGCCAATTCGCCACCTGCCGAAGCGCGTCGCGAGTGTCATCCACAGCCAGCGCCCAGCCACCTTCAGGGGGCTGAACGTCGGAGGCATATTCGTTTACGACCACGCCCGCGGCGCCGCGCTCAAAAGCATCGTCCACAAAATCGGCGCCATTACGAACGCTTCCTTCCAACGCCCAAAAGACGTCGCCAGGCCGAATGTCGCGACTATCAATTCGTACGTGATTCAGCCGCACTTCCTGCGCGTCCTCGGCAACGGCTCCAACGCGGCGCGCGGACAGAATCTCTTGCAATTGTTCGACTGTTAGTTTTTTCATGACTTCAGACCTTCGTGCGTCACGCGCTGGCGCGATCCCACCACTGATTGAGATTGGATTCGTAAAGCCAGTGCCGGGCGACCTCGCGGTCGTCAAAATAATTTCGTTGCTGGCCAATAACCTGGTAATCTTCGTGCCCCTTGCCGGCGATAATCACGCAATCGCCGGGCTGAGCCTGACTTAGTGCCCAGCGAATCGCCTCGGCGCGGTCGTGCATGACGTGCGCCCGATCGCGATCGTGAAACCCGGCGAGAATATCGTGGGCGATGTCGAGCGGATCTTCGGACCTTGGATTGTCTGTCGTCACCACCGCCAGATCGCTGCGGACTTCGACGGCGCGGCCCATCAATGGCCGTTTGAGCTTGTCGCGATCTCCGCCGGCCCCAAAGACACAGATCACCCGCCCACGAGTCACGCCGCGCAGACCATCCAGACAGGTTGCCAAGGCGTCGGGCGTGTGCGCGTAATCGACAAACACGCTGTACGGTTGTCCGCACTCCAGCCGCTCCAGTCGACCAGGCACGAATTGCACTGATTCAATTCCGCGAACGATCGTGTTCAGGTCAATCCCGTAGACCAATCCAACCGCGGCGGCCATCATGCAGTTGTAGACATTGTGAACGCCGATCAAGCTTGTCCGGACTGGGACGCTTTCGCTACCGACGTCGAGCAAGAACGTCTGTTCGCTCGGATATTGCTCGACCGGAGTAGCGGTGATTTCGGCGGGCGTTTCGATCCCAATCGTCACCAGCGGACCATCGTAGTGCGCCGCGCAGGCGACGCTGCCACTATCGTCCGCATTGATGATGCCCACGCCTTCGGGCGAGAGATGCTCGAAAAGCCGGCTCTTGGCGGCAATGTAATGGCGGCGATCGCCGTGAAAATCAAAATGATCTTGGCGAACGTTTGTGACGCAACCCACGTCCAAACGCACGCCGCTCAGGCGTCGCTGAGCCAAGGCATGACTCGACGCTTCGAGCACCGCATAACCGCACGCATTGGCCTCCATGCGAGCCAACCAAGAGGCTAGCACCGGCGCCGGCGGCGTGGTGTGCCCTGCCGGGGCGGCGACAACACCGTCGCAATATCCGAGCGTGCCAAGCATGCCCAAACGATGATCCGCAGCGGCAAGGATTCCACCAATCAGATGGGACGTGGTCGTCTTGCCATTGGTCCCAGTTACGCCCACAACACGCAGCCGATGACTAGGATTATCGACCAATGCCTGGCAGATTAAACCAAACGCAGCGCGGGTATCGGCAACAAAGCAGATAGGTAACTTAGCCCCAACGATCGGGCGACTAGCCAGAATGGCACTTGCGCCGCGACTGGCGGCTTCGATAGCGAATTCATGACCGTCACACTGCTCGCCCACGAGCGCTACGAACAAATCGCCCGGGCTGCAATGGCGTGAATCGCCAGTGCAGCTCGTTACGCGAATGTCGTCGGCGCCGAGAAACTGCGCGTCTGGCAGCAACTCGCGTAGGCTAAGCCCACGGACCCGTGTGGCCCGATCTTCCATGGCGTGCGGCCTCCATGCCGACGATGCGCTTGGATATCGTGTGATGACGAACGAAAGAGATTGTCTGGTATTGGCCGCAGCGCCTTCCTGGCGAGACAGCCAAAGCGAGGCGGGATTCTCCAGGATTTCGCCGCTGTGTCAAGATCGGTCTGCGGCGTGGATGCACAGCGATTTTGCGGAGAGCCCGCCATTTCTCCGAGATGAAATTCTCCGCGATAGCGCAGAGCATCCAGTTTCACTCAATGGAAGTTCGCGTCCACCCGCTAGATTGCCCAGTTTTGCAGCGGGCCTAAGTGCGCGGGGGGACTATCGACGACGATTTCCAATCCGGTATTCGTCGGTCAGCGTCGGTTAGCATCAGCGAGAGGATTTGGTGGCCGGCTTGAGGACCTTCCCGCCCCGTTCTTCGATCGCCTTGATGGCTTCACGCGCGGCTTTCTTGACCTCGGGGACGCGGTCACCGCTGGAGTGACGCTTGAGGTTATCAATGCTGTCCGCCGTGCCAATCTCTTGCAGGATGCCACAAACCTGAAATCGCATTTTTGGATCATCGTTTTCCAATTGCGGCAGCACCGCGTCCTCCGCGACCGGCCCCATGTCCTTCAGCGCTTGAACCGCCACCAGTCCTTCCTTGGACGAGAGGGCTGCGACGATCGCCACCGCCCCGCGTTCGTCTTTTAGCTTGGCGAGCGCTCGGATGGCGTGCTTGCGGGAATCGCCGTGGCCCCATCGACTTCCCTCCAGCATATCGATAATCGCTGGCACGTTTTTCTTCGTTCCCCATACGCCAAATGCGGCCGCAATGTCTTCCTCGGCGAATGAATCGTTCTCCGCAAGGCCCACTTCCAGCGCCTTGGCGACCTGCTCGTGTTTTTCCTCGAGGAAATCGGCCGTGCGTAAAGTCTTGGCTGCCTCGCGACGCGCCCAAACGTCCCCTTCGGTCAAATCCTCGATCGCCCGGTCAATTTTCTCTTCCGGAGTCTTAGGTTTGGGCCGCTCTTCCCGCATCGAAGGCCGATGTTTACCCGTATCCGACGGCGCTGCATTTGAAGACGCGTCGCTGGAGGTGTACGCCGTATCGCGCGTATCAATGCCAAGTTCGTGACCGGCGCCCGGAATGGCCCGAACCCGGGCGATCTCGCTCGCTATCTTGGCATCTAAGGTCGACCGCTTTGATTCGGTCGCGGCAATCTTCGCGTCGACATCCTTGGCGGTGCTATCGGCCTTGTACGGCTGGACAACTACCCTCTTATGTTCCATGTCGAGCCTGACATACTGATGCCAGGCGGACTTTGCGGATGCTCTGTCGACAACCGTGGCAAGCAAGTTGACCACCGACTGGCGGTTAGTGACAAGCTGCTCAAGCACTCCGAGGTGCGAATTATCGACCAATCTAGGCGCGGGAGGGGCCGTCGGCGACGGCCTCGTGAAGGGGGATGGAGGTTGTTGCGACGACGGACCGCTCGATTGAGTGGGAAATTGCGCGCGGCGCGCAGCCGTCGATGAACCACCCCAGAGACTTGACGCGGCAATTTGAGGCTGGGCCCCCGGCGCTCCATGCTGCTTGAGGTAATAAATGCGTCCGCCGATGGACACTACAAGCAAGAAGGTTCCCACAAACGACAACATCCAAATCGGAAACATACCTTCCAATCGCCACCGGCTTGGATTAGACGAACTGGCGATCACCGCCACCAGTTCGCCGATCAAAAGCGAAATTATGCCGAGTGTCATCACCAGAACGTAATACATCGGCGACACGAACGATGACGTCAGAAACGTCATGAACATCAAGAAGCCACCCGAAAAGCAAGCCGCCGCTAAGTATGGACTGCCAAACCAGGCCATCCGAATAATGGCCGTCAGAAAGCAAACGACATTGGGGACGGCTAAGGTGACGTACGCCAGAATTAAATAAAGATCGAGACGGCGATCCTTATAGAAGATCTCATAGCCGTACCACGCCATCACCGCCAACCATAATAGTCCAATGATCCCTAGCACGACGTCCGTCGTCCAAACCATGTCGAGATCATTGTGCCGCGGGCGACGCTTGGCCTTGGCGACGGGCGCCGGTTTCACATACGCTGGCGCCTGCGCCAGAGGCCGCGAGGCTTCGAACATTGCCACTTCCATTGGCGCGATGGGAGCGCTCGATCCGCCCGCGTTGCGAAGCGGAGCAGCGACGCCCAACGGATTGCCGGCGCCTTCCGGTCCCGAGATGCGAAACTCGTGCTGACATTGCTTGCAGCGAACGCCTCGGCCGATCAGCGCGGAATTGCCTTGTGTCACGTTGCCACAGCCGGGGCACGTCACGCGAAAGGAATCTGTGTTCGACGATTGGTGCGCTGGAGCGGGTCGTGGAACCGGCTGCGGCGCAGGAGTTGGGCGCGATGCCAGGGAGGGTGCCGGACGCGGAGTCTGGGGCGGCCTGACTGGACCCGCCGCGGGCGCCGGTCGCTGAGCCTGCGCTGGAGGCACTACAATCGGTGCACGGCAGTTACGACACGCAAATTTCTTCCCGGCGTGCTGTTCATTGACGTTGAACGTCGATCCGCACGCGGCGCACTCTACTGAAATCGCCATGCGTTTGCCCAGGTCGTACTCGAAGTTCAAGCCGTTACATAAGAACGCAGTGACGCTGACGCGAACTTCCGCCGATTCGCATAGTTCACGTTATGTTAACCACCTCAATTGAAGCTGGCAACCGACAACGGGTATACGGACAAATCTACCGAAACCAACCCTTTTGTTTCGCCACGTTTACGCGTGACGTATCCAGCACAAACCCGACCTCGCGCTGCTGAAATCTTTCTTCCAATTCTTCCAATCCTCGCTTCAACTTAAGATCCATCTCTTCCTGATAGAGCGGAAACAGTTGATAAAACGAAATCAGGTTGCCAGATCGAGTGGTGAGTTGAAAGAATTCTGCGTCGACCAATTCAGGGTATCTCAGCACTACGCCGACGAAGTCCGTATTCTCAATTTTTTCCGGGGGATCTTCATTGGGGATTGTGTGTCCGTAGCCAATCCAGGTCTGAAACTCGTGCGGCAGCTGGCCGATCATCTTCAGCCAATAGACCGGCCAGTACTTATTCGGATCTTTGAAGGCTTCCAGACCCAGGGGCCAGTCAGGCGGCAGCACCATCAGCAACTCCGCGCGGCGGAACTCCTCATAGCCCGCAGACACGTTCATCGGCAGATCGCTGCAGCCGCTAGTGATCAGCACGTGGTAGGGCCGCTCGTCCGTTGCCTGAGAGAGCAAAACATCCAGATGCACAAGATCTGAAATGATTTCGTAAAACACACCATCGACCTTGCCAATGTAACGCTCGATGTGGGCCTGGATCTCCTCTAGATTTTTGCCGAAATGTTGTGGAACTTGGAAACCACGCTCGCGGTATTCGTGCCGATAAATCGGATCTCCCGCCTCCGTGAGTTCGATTGCGTAATCCTCTACAGTTTCCTCATCGTCCAAATCAAACCTGGGCGCCGGCTTCACTTCCACGGGCTCTGGCTTCGTAAGCCCACGGCGCGCATTGCCTGAATCAGGCGCCGGGACGCAAAATGCGTGCTGGCATTTTTTACAGCGGACATTGCGACCAGCGACCGCGGCGCTGGCAGCGGAACCGTTGCCGCAAGCTGGGCAGAAAACGCGTATGCTGTCGGACGCCACTGGCGTGCGCGTTGTGGCGGGAACGCTGGCCACGGGCGACACTTCCACCGCGGTGTGGCACTTTCGACACTTAAAACGCCGCCCAGCGAGTTCGTCCTTCACCTGATACAGCGCGTTGCAGACGCTACAGCGAACTGAAATTGTCATCGGACTGCCTACCCCGGTTGTTACTCAGGCAACCTCATCTTGGCATTACGCTCCAGTGCGTACGATCACAGCCCTCGCGATGCTATCGTACTCAGGCAGGGATGAAGCCGCAAATCTTTCATGCA
>Ga0105047_10001077_pt1 | contig 48052 bp, 38 predicted proteins | sample MAT04_FD_78384 | JGI IMG/M metagenome (GOLD analysis project Ga0105047, IMG submission 78384) | Freshwater microbial communities from Lake Fryxell liftoff mats and glacier meltwater in Antarctica - MAT-04 (megahit assembly) | ecosystem: Environmental > Aquatic > Freshwater > Ice > Liftoff...
GTTCATTAAGTTATATTTTTAACAGATTTTCATCCGAAGAAACACCATTTTCCAAAATAGTAATCGATGCCGAAAAAAACGGATACACCGAACCCGATTCCAGAGAAGATTTATCTGGTAATGATGTCGCACGAAAATTACTTATTCTTGCCCGTGAAATTGAACAACAATTCGAGTTTTCCGATATCAAAATTTCTTCCCTTTTGCTCCCAAACCTCAATGAGAGCCATTCAAAAGCCGAATATGCGGTTAATAAACAACTTTTCGACAAACCGTTTCAAATTGCCAAAATCACACAATCAAGCAATCATGTTTTACGCTATGTCGGCGATTTTGATGTGATTCAAAAAGATCTTGAAGTCAAATTGATTTCTATGCCAAAAAATTCACCAATAGGCCAACTTAAAGGTACCGATAATCTTATTGAAATTTACACTAAATCATATGGCGAAATTCCAATCGTAATTCAAGGAGCCGGAGCCGGAAAAGAGGTAACCGCTCGTGGCGTTTTAACAGATATTCTCAAAATAGCCGACAAAATAAAAATAAAAGAGGCCGTTTGGCAATAGCGAAAAACTAACAAAAACCCCAAAAGCGCAGCACTTCATCACTATAGGTTTTTATTTTTTTAAAATCGCTTGCAAATAACAATTCTATGCCATTACTTTGCAGTGTTCATAAATTTATTGCTTGTTATCACGAAAGCCCGAGGGAATAGACCCGTTGAAAGCTTAGCAACCCTTTGCCAAAAGAAGGTGCTACATTCTAGTCTTTATGCTGAATTTATTTCAGCATCTCGACAAAGATAACCCCGAGAATTCTTCTCACTTTCACGACAACACACATATTTTTTTGAAGCTAATCCAGCTATCCGTTACAAACGAAGTTCACTGAACTCCTATGTAAATATTAGCGTAGTGAAGTAATCTTTTCTTTTTTTAAAGAAAAAAAAGAAAAGGATTTCCACTGCTATCTGGGCTAGGGCATCGGTGCATTCAATAATAATTACTTGCTAATAAAAACCTTTGTGAACCTTGCGAAAAATCCTTGCGGGCTTTGCGGTTAAACTAAAAATATGTCAACAATTCAAGATGCCATAAAACAAAGAATTCTCGTGCTCGACGGAGCTATGGGAACAATGCTGCAACGCAATAACTTTTCAGAAGAAGATTTTCGCAGCGAACGCTTCAAAGACTTTCCCCATTCGTTAAAAGGCAACAACGATTTGCTTTCGATCACACAGCCCGAAGCCGTAAAACAAGTTCACCGTTTGTACTTTGATGCCGGCGCCGATATTGTCGAAACCAACACATTCTCAGGAACTACAATCGGAATGGCCGATTACCACTTAGAAGATTTAGTGTATGAACTTAATTTTCAATCTGCCAAAATTGCACGTGAAGTTGCCAACGAATTCACAGACAGACCGCGTTTTGTAGCAGGTTCAATCGGGCCAACCAACAGAACTGCATCAATGTCTCCCGATGTCAATGATCCTGGATATCGTGCCGTAACTTTTGACGATTTACGCATTGCCTACAAACAACAAGTAGAAGCGTTGATTGATGGCGGTTGCGATGTGCTTTTAGTAGAAACTATTTTCGACACACTTAATGCCAAAGCAGCCCTTTTCGCCATTGAAGAAGTAAAAGAAGAACGCAATCTAAACATTCCAGTAATGGTTTCAGGTACAATTACCGATGCTTCAGGAAGAACATTGTCAGGTCAAACAGTTGAAGCTTTTTTAATTTCAATTCAACATATTGATTTATTAAGTATCGGATTCAATTGCGCGCTTGGTGCCGATCAACTAAAGCCTTATTTAAAACGTTTGGCGCACAATACACAACTCAATATTTCGGCGCATCCAAATGCTGGTTTGCCCAATGCTTTCGGGCAATACGATCAAACAGCAGCAGAAATGCAAGCTTTAATTAAGGAATATTTACAAGATAATTTAATAAATATCATCGGTGGCTGTTGCGGAACAACACCAGAACACATCAAAGCTATTGCGGATGTGGTAAAAGAATTCAAACCTAGAAATTTAGAATTTACAAGTAGCTCCGACAGAGTTTAAAACTTTGTCTGAGTTGTTATTAAAAAATATATGCCAAGAACAAATAAAATAAATCTACAACTATCAGGTTTAGAACCACTTTTCGTTACCGAAGAATCTATTTTCGTGAATGTTGGCGAACGAACCAACGTAACAGGTTCCCGTAAATTCCTCCGATTAATAAAAGAAGAAAAATACAACGAAGCACTTTCTGTTGCCAGAGAACAGGTGGAAGGCGGTGCACAAATCATCGATGTCAATATGGATGAAGGAATGTTGGATGGCGTTTTTGCTATGACCAAATTCCTGAATCTAATCGCAGCAGAACCAGATATTGCTAGAGTTCCCGTTATGGTTGATAGTTCTAAATGGGAAATCATTGAAGCGGGACTGAAAGTTATTCAAGGAAAAGGTGTCGTAAATTCGATTTCATTAAAAGAAGGAGAAGCAACATTTATTCATCACGCCAAGTTGGTAAAACGATATGGCGCTGCAGTAATCGTAATGGCTTTTGATGAAAAAGGTCAGGCGGATACTTACGAAAGACGTATCGAAATCTGCAAAAGAAGTTACGACATTCTCGTGGATGTTGTAAGATTTCCAGCTCAGGATATTATTTTTGATCCCAATATTTTTCCAGTCGCGACCGGAATGGACGAACACAAATTAAACGCGTTAGATTTTTTCAGAGCCACAAAATGGATTCGTGAAAATCTTCCGTTGGCTAACATTTCTGGTGGCGTAAGTAACGTTTCGTTCTCGTTCAGAGGAAATGACAAAGTGCGTGAAGCCATGCATTCGGCATTTTTATACCATGCAATTCAAAACGGAATGACAATGGGAATTGTAAATCCGGAAATGCTGGAGATTTACGATGAAATTGACAAAAATTTATTAGAGCATGTTGAAGATGTACTTTTAAACAGAAGAGAAGATGCAACCGAAAGACTTTTAGACTTAGCCGAAACGTTTAAAGGTGATTTTAAAATCAATGAAAAAGCAATTCAAGAATGGAGAAACGGAACAATCCAAGAACGATTAACGCATTCATTAGTAAGAGGCATCGACGAATTTATTGAAATTGATGTTGAAGAAGCACGTTTAAACTCTGAAAAAGCAATCGAAGTTATTGAAGTTAATTTGATGAACGGAATGAATGTTGTTGGCGACTTATTTGGAAGCGGAAAGATGTTTTTGCCACAGGTAGTAAAGTCTGCGAGAGTAATGAAAAAAGCAGTTGCTTATTTGTTGCCTTATATTGAAGCACAAAAATCTGGAAAATCCTCATCGGCTGGAAAAGTGTTAATGGCAACCGTAAAAGGCGATGTGCACGATATTGGAAAAAATATCGTGGCTGTAGTTTTAGGTTGCAACAATTTTGAAATCATTGATTTAGGTGTTATGGTTCCGCCCGAAAAAATTATTGCTGCAGCAATTGAACACAATGTAGATATTATTGGTCTAAGCGGATTGATTACGCCATCGCTTGACGAAATGGTGTATTTGGCTAAAGAAATGGACAAGTTAAACATTAAAATCCCGATCATGATTGGTGGCGCAACGACTTCGCGGGCGCACACCGCCGTAAAAATTGCACCAGAATATAAACAAACCGTCGTTCATGTAAACGATGCTTCACGTGCTGTAACGGTCGCAAGTAATTTGCTTCAGGCACAAACCAAAGGAAGTTATGTTAAAGCAATTAGAGAAGAATATGACAAGCTTCGCGATGGATATTTAAACCGAAGCCGTGATAAAAACTACCATCCTATTGAAAGTGCCAGAAAAAACAAAGTTCAATTAGATTGGGATAACTTCACTCCAGTTAAACCAAATTTCATCGGAACAAAAATCGTTGATGTTGAACTTTCGGAACTAGTTGATTTTATTGATTGGACACCATTTTTTAGTTCATGGGAATTGTTTGGAAAGTATCCTGCGATTTTGACAGATGAAGTTGTAGGCGAACAAGCCACCGATTTATTTGTCGATGCACAAAAAATGTTGAAACAAATTGTATCAGAAAAATGGTTAACTGCTAAAGGAATTCTTGGAATTTTCCCAGCTAATACGGTCAATGATGATGATATTGAGGTCGTCACCCTGAGCGCAGCCGAAGCGCAAGGTGCCAATCACAAGTTCTTAACGCTTCGCCAACAGTCACATAAAACAGCTGGTGCACCAAATATAGCTTTAGCAGATTTTGTTGCGCCAAAAGATTCTAAGAAACAAGATTATATAGGTTGTTTTTGTGTCACAACCGGTTTTGGTGTAGATGAAAAAGCAGCCGAATTTGAAAAACAAATGGATGACTACAATTCGATTCTTGTGAAAGCTTTAGGAGACAGACTAGCTGAAGCATTTGCAGAATATTTACACTTTAAAGTCAGAAAAGAAATTTGGGGTTATGCATCGGATGAAAGTTTGTCCAACCAAGATCTTATTGCTGAAGAGTACAAAGGAATTCGTCCAGCTCCAGGTTATCCAGCATGTCCAGATCATTTAGAAAAACCAACCATCTGGAAATTGTTAAACGTAGAACAAGAAATTGGAGTAACCTTAACCGAAAGTATGGCAATGTGGCCCGCATCATCCGTTTCGGGATATTATTTTGCAAATCCAGAAAGCAAGTATTTTGGACTCGGAAAAATAAAAGAAGATCAGGTAATAGATTACGCCAAACGTAGAGGAATTTCTACTGAAATGGCAACGAAATGGCTTTCGCCGAATATAGCAGACTAATTTTTTGTGTAATGTAAATTGTAAAAATGTATACTGTAAATGTTTAGTAGAAATTAAAACATACATTATCATTATTAAACAATACAATTTTACAGAATACAACAATACAATATACAATTTAAGAAAATGAAAGTAACGCAACACATAGAAAACGCCAACGGTAAACCTTTGTTTTCGTTTGAAATTTTACCGCCTTTGAAAGGGCAAAACATTCAATCTATTTTTGATAGTATTGATCCTTTGATGGAGTTTAATCCGCCATTTATTGACGTGACGTACCATCGTGAGGAATATGAATTTAAAGAATTACCAAGCGGATTGCTGCAAAAGAAAATTGTAAAAAAACGTCCGGGAACGGTTGGTATTTGTGCCGGAATACAGAACAAATATGATGTTGATGCTATTCCGCATATCTTGTGCGGTGGATTTACCAAAGAAGACACCGAAAATTTATTAATAGATTTAGATTTTCTCGGAATTAATAACGTGGTAGCAATGCGAGGCGATGCCTTGAAAAATGAAACCTATTTTAAGCCCGAAAAGGAAGGGAATGAATACGCATCCGATTTGGTATTACAAGTTAATAATCTAAACAATGGAATTTATCTAGATGAAGATTTGCAAAATTCTGCTTGTACTAATTTTTGTATTGGCGTAACAGGTTACCCAGAAAAACATATGGAAGCACCCAGCTTAGACAGTGATATTCATTTTACAAAATTAAAAATTAGAAATGGTGCCGATTATATAGTTACGCAAATGTTTTTTGACAATAAAAAATTCTTTGAATATGTTGCAAAATGCCGTGCCGCCGGAATTTCGGTTCCGATTATTCCGGGATTAAAACCTATTGCTACTAAAAAACAGTTGAACTTAATTCCGCACCGATTTAGTATTGAATTGCCCGATGATTTGATTATGGCAGTTGTGAAAGCAAAAGATAATGACGCGGTAAAACAAATTGGTATTGAATGGTGTACCCAGCAAAGTAAAGAATTAGTCGCAGCCGGAATTCCGGTTTTGCACTATTATTCAATGGGAAAAGCGGAGAATATTAGAGCTATTGCAAAGGGTATTTTTTAAATTAATTTTTCAAAAGACGATTCCTAACTAGCCCCGATTGCAGCGGTTTTTTTACACCTGTCAGGTTTTTAAAAACCTGACAGGTGTAAAAATTTAGCGCAAAGCGGGAAAACAGCTAACAAAAATGCCTAAACCATTCGCTCCTAAAGATATTCTTCTATATTTGTGCGTTTTTTAATTTAAGGATGAAGAAATTTTTCTCTTTTATAGTAGTGATATCCAGTTGTGTTTTTGCGCAGCAGAAAGATACGTATGCTGTTGAGATTTCGTTTTTGAGAGGAAATGTTTTACCACACGGTGAAGATATTTATCATTTGATTAAGGGACATCCAGATGGTTTGATGCTAAGTTTTTTAACTAAAACGCATGGAAGCGAAGAATGGCAAAAAGAGTATGATTTCCCAGATTATGGTGGCTATTTTTTGTATCAAGATTTTAAAAGTTATCAACTAGGGGTGACTTATGCTGCGGGAGCATTATACAATTTTTACTTTCTGAACCGTCATTTGCAGATCAGATTGGCACAGGGAATTGCAGTCACGACAAATCCGTATGACAAAGTTGCTAACAGCAAGAACAAGGCTTTTGGCACACAAATATTAGATAATACAAATATTGGGGTGAATTATACAAATCAAAATTTGTTCAAACATATTGGAATAAATGCTGGAATTTTGTTCACGCATTACTCTAATGCAAGAGTTAAATCGCCCAATAGTGGTATCAATACGTATATGTTGAATCTTGGTGTTACTTATAATTTTGATGAAGAAAGCGCTATAAAAAACGATACAATCAAGACAGATTTCAAAAATTATCGTCAACCAATTCACTATAATTTTGTTTTTAGAACGGGCATTAACGAAAGTCCGATTATAAGAAGTGGTCAGAGACCTTTTTACCATTTAGGTTTTTATTTAGATAAAAGGCTGAATCGAAAATCAGGTCTGCAATGTGGCACCGAGTTATTTTTGACTAATTCTCTTAAAGATTATATCAAGTATTATGCTATTGCTTATCCTGAAGACAATTCGGATCGCAATGCTGATTACAAACGCTTAGGTGTTTTTGTAGGATATGAATTATTTATCAATAGAATTTCACTTCAGGCGCAACTTGGATATTATGTGTATCAGCCGTTTAAAAAAGATACTGTGATTTATGACCGGATTGGAGTGAACTATTATATTTCAGATCGGATTTTCGCTGCTTTTTCGATTAAGACGCATCTGTTTTTGGCTGAAGCATTAGAGTTAGGCGTTGGTGTAAGACTATAAAATGTTATGAAAAAATTTTTAATATTGCTCGTTACTTTTGTTGTTTTTGCTTCTTGTGAAAGGCCAAGTGATTGTATTGAAAGTACGGGCGCAACTGTCGTGAAAGATATTCCTATAAGTGCATTTAAGCGAATAAAAGTCTACAAAGGAATTGAAGTTATCGTTACGCAAGGGCCAAATTATCTGGTGCAGATTCAGGCTGGTGCAAATTTTATAGATAATGTTACGGTAAGCCAAAATGGAGATCAACTTATTTTTAAAGATGAAGTGAGTTGCAATTGGGTACGCGAATCGGGTCAGACAAAAATTCTAATTACCACGCCAACATTGGAAGAAATTTATTCCAAAACCGATCGAAATATCAGTTCTAATGGTGTTCTGACATTTCCAAATTTGGTGATTACGGCTTTTGATAAAGATGCCGATGGTGAAAGTGGCGCGGGAACAGGAGATTTTTTTTTAAATTTGGATAATGAATCGATTACGATTAACAACAATAACGTTTCGCGGTTTTATCTTTCGGGACAAACCAATACGGCTAGTTTGAACTTTTATTTTGGCGATGGAAGAATTGAAGCCGAAAAGTTAGTTGCACAGCGAATAACTGTTTTTCATCGTGGATCAAATGATATGACGGTTTATCCGATTCAAAGTATAACGGGAATTTTAAACAGCACGGGAAATCTTGTACTTAAAAATGTGCCGCCAGTAGTTTCTCCGCTTGAGACATTGTATACAGGGCACATAATTTATCCTTAAAAGCTCTTTGAATGCGCTAAGGGTAACAAACTGCCAACAAACTGCTAAACACTGAACACTACTTCGTCTTCGTTTTCTCTCTGAATATTTCCTCTAAATTTTTACTTTTCGAGCTAATTTGAAGTGTTTTTAATCCATTTTCTTGAGCAAAGTCGAATACTTTCGGACGCATATCCTCTTCGGTTGAAAAGGTTAATGTCCAAAGATTATCAGTTGTATTTTTATAAGTTTTGATATTTGGGAAGTTTGCCAATAAAATTCTGTCAATTTTTTTGTCGAATTCTACTTCAATAATCTGCTCTTTTTCTTCAGAAACCAGTTTGTCCAATTTTTTATCGGTAACTATTTTTCCGTGGTCAATGATGATTACACGGTCGCAAATGGCTTCTACCTCTTGCATAATATGCGTTGAAAGAAAAACCGTTTTATCTTTTCCAACATTTTTAATCACATTTCTGATTTCCACTAATTGATTCGGATCCAAACCTGTTGTTGGTTCATCCAAAATTAAAACATCAGGATTATGCAGTAATGCTGTTGCTAATCCTACACGTTGCCGGTATCCTTTTGATAATTGGCCTATTTTCTTATGACTTTCAGATGATAAGCCAGTTAGCTGGATTACTTCTTCAATTCGGGGTTTTGAAACTTGATAAACATCGGCATTAAAAGCCAGATATTCTCTAACGTATAAGTCAAGGTACAACGGATTATGTTCGGGAAGATATCCAACAGAAAGTTGCACTGCTTTTTGATTTTTGGTTACGTCGCTTCCATTTACAAAAGCTGTACCTTCATCAGCATTGATAAACGTTGTCAAAATTTTCATTAATGTCGATTTTCCAGCGCCGTTTGGTCCAAGAAAACCAACGATTTCTCCTTTTTTTACAGAAAAAGAAATATTATCCAATGCTTTTTGGTTGCCATAACTTTTTGAAATATTCTGAACTTCTATTGACATAATTGAACTATTTAAGGCAAATGTAACCAGAAAAAATGGTGTGTCCTTAATTTTTAGATTTCGTATGCCTTTTTTTAAAAATTGGATTCTTACTTTTACATTTAAACTATTGCAAAACAATGAAAAATCTTTTCTTCCTATTCATACTGTCGGGATTAGTACTAAATGCACAGAAAAAGCCCGTAATTCAAAAAGCAGAAATTGTCCGAATTGAAACCATACTAGCTTCTGATGAAATGCAAGGAAGAAAAGTGTTTACAGCCGGAATTGATTCTGCTTCTGCTTTTATTGAAAAAGAGTTTGCTAAAAGTGGCTTGTCATATTATAAAGACTTAAAAAACTACAGACAGGAATTCACAGTCAAAAATAAAAATGCCAATAACGTTATTGGAATCCTTCCAGGCATATCAAAACCCAACGAGTATGTTATTTTTTCGGCTCATTACGACCATTTAGGAACGGTAGCAGCTGAAGGTGATACAGTATATAATGGCGCGAATGATGACGCTTCCGGAGTAACGGCTGTCATTGCTTTAGCGAACTATTTCAGAGAATTAGGAAGTAACGAGCGAACAATTATTTTTGTTGCTTTTACAGCGGAAGAAGTCGGTGGATTTGGTTCAAGATATTTCTCGAAAAGTATAAATCCAGATGAAGTTGTGGCGATGTTTAACATTGAAATGATTGGAACAGAAAGTAAATGGAAAAAAAATTCGGCCTATATAACCGGTTTTGAAAAATCAGATTTCGGAATCATTTTGCAAAAAAATCTAAAGGGTAGCAAGTTCAAATTTTATGCTGATCCTTACACCGAACAAAATCTTTTTTATCGTTCGGATAACGCGATGTTGGCGGCTTTAGGCGTCCCGGCACATACAATTTCGACCTCTAAAATGGATGATGAAAAGAATTATCACAAACTTAGCGATGAAATTTCAACGTTAGATCTAGAGAATATGACCGAAATTATCAAAGCAATTGCGCTGAGTTCAGAAAGTATCATCAGCAGAAAAGATACACCAACACGAGTTATAAAGCGATAGACAGCAAACGTTACGAAAACGATAGCGTAACTTTTTATTGCAGTTGCGTGTGAACCTATACTTTAATTTTTTACATTAGCCAAATACAAACGCACAAAATGGTACAAACTGCAACTTATTATAGCAATTCATTTTACTTCTGGAAACAGAAAGGGATTGTCATATAGTTTCAGAAAATAAATATTCACTTAACTAAAGATACAATCCCGATGAAAATCGGGATTTTTTTTTATTCTGAATTTAATTCAGCATCTAAAGTTCAAATGTAAATGAAAACAAAAATTGCAATACAAGGAATCAAAGGTTCATTTCATCATCAAGTGGCTTCTGAATATTTTCAGCAAGAAAACGATTTACAGGAGTGTATGTCATTTGATGATTTGGTAAAAAGTCTTATCGAAAGTAAAGCGCACAAAGGGGTAATGGCTTTGGAAAATTCTATTGCAGGTTCGATAATTCCGAATTATGCTTTGATTGACCGAAACAATCTGCACATTATTGGAGAATATTATTTAGACATTCACATGAATTTAATGGCTTTGAAAGGGCAAAAAATTGAAGATATTACCGAAGTGCATTCGCATCCTATTGCCTTGTTGCAATGTGCTGTTTTCTTCAGCCAATATCCACATATCAAATTGGTAGAAAGTGGCGATACTGCTGAAACAGCCAGAAGAATTCAAGAGCAGAAACTTAATAGAATTGCAGCTGTGGCTGCTCCGATCGCCGCTAAATTATACAATTTAGAAATTCTGGCGGCGGGAATTCATACGATTCAAAGTAACAAAACCCGATTTGTAATTTTAAAAACGGAAAACAAGGAATTGCCTAAAGATCAGATAAATAAAGCATCAATAAAATTTGAATTGGATGATACTGCCGGAAGTTTGGCAACGGTATTGAACGTAATGAACAACTGCAAACTGAACTTGACCAAAATACAATCCATGCCCATTATTGAAACTCCATTTCAGTACTCTTTTTTTGTGGATGTGATTTTTGAAAAATACAAACACTACGAAAAAGCAAAGAACATTTTAGCCTTAATGACTACACATTTCAAAGTGCTTGGCGAATATAAAAACGGACGATTATGATACAAACTGCCAAAAGACTAACAACAGTGGAAGAATATTATTTTTCAAAAAAACTGCGGGAAGTTCGTGAAATGATTTCCGAAGGCAAACCCGTGATCAATATGGGAATCGGAAGTCCCGATTTGGCTCCGCATTCATCAGTAATTGAAGCCATACAAAAAGCTATGCTTGATGATAGAGCGCATGAATACCAAAGCTATCAAGGTTTGCCAGAGCTTAGGAAAGGAATTGCCGATTTTTATCAAAAGCAATTTAGAGTGGGTTTGGACTATACTTCGGAAATTTTGCCATTAATGGGTTCTAAAGAAGGAATTATGCATATTTCGTTAGCTTTTTTGAATGAAGGCGATGAAGTTTTGATTCCAAATCCAGGTTATCCAACGTACGCTTCGGTAACGAAATTGGTTCAGGCAAAACCAATTTATTATGATTTATCAGCGACGACGAAGTGGCAACCCGATTTTGAAGCTTTGGAGAAAATGAATTTGTCGAAAGTAAAACTGATGTGGGTTTCCTATCCACACATGCCAACGGGAAAAAATGGAAGTTTAGACTTGTTTGAAAAACTGATTGCTTTTGGAAAAAAACACCAAATTTTGATTGTAAATGACAATCCGTACAGTTTTATTTTGAATGATAATCCGCTTTCGATTTTACAAGTTGAAGGATCAAAAGATGTTGCATTAGAATTGAATTCATTATCCAAAACCTACAATATGGCTGGTTGGCGCGTGGGAATGGTTTTAGGAAATGAGACCTTGATTAATGCTGTTTTAAAAGTGAAAAGCAATATGGATAGTGGCATGTTTTACGGAATTCAGAAAGGTGCGATCAAAGCTTTAAAACTCGAAAAAACATGGTTCGACAAACAAAATGAAATCTACATCAAACGCCGAAATTTAATTTTTGAACTTGCAGCGAAACTAAATTGCAGTTTTGATGAAAACAGTGTGGGATTATTTGTTTGGGCAAAGTTGCCAGATGAAATACAGTCTTCGGAAAAATTCATTGATACTATATTGTTGGAGAAGAACCTCTTCATAACGCCGGGAACCATATTTGGAAGCAATGGCGAAGGATATATTCGGTTTTCGCTTTGCGTTACTGAAAAAAAAATACAAGAGGCAATCAACAGATTTTAGATAAAAAGAAATTAATTTTACAGATTTTAAAAAGCTATGAATATCACTAAAGAAAACAGAAAATGGTTAGAGGATTTGAAATTAAGTCATCCGTTGGTAATTGCCGGCCCTTGCAGTGCTGAGACCGAAGAGCAAGTTTTAAAAATTGCACATGAATTAAAAAATTCAGATGTTAGTATTTTCCGCGCCGGAATATGGAAACCAAGAACACGTCCTGGCGGATTTGAAGGCGTTGGTGCAATTGGATTGAAGTGGCTTCAAAAAGCGAAAGCCGAAACAGGTTTGTTAATGGCAACCGAAGTGGCCAATGCGACGCACGTAAAATTAGCTTTGGAGCACGATATTGATGTATTGTGGATTGGCGCCAGAACAACGGTAAATCCGTTTGCAGTTCAAGAAATTGCTGATGCTTTGATTGGAACCGATAAAATTGTACTGGTCAAAAATCCGGTAAATCCCGATTTGGCTCTATGGATTGGTGGTGTTGAACGGTTGTGCAATGCCGGAATTACGAAACTTGGAGTAATTCACAGAGGATTTTCGAGTTATGAAAAAACGAAATATAGAAACATTCCAGAATGGCAATTGCCGATCGAATTGCAAAGTCGTTTCCCCAATTTGCCTTTGATTTGTGATCCCTCGCATATTACAGGTCAACGAAATATGATTCAGGAAGTTTCGCAGCAAGCCTTAGATTTGAATTATGACGGATTAATTATTGAAACCCATATTGATCCAGAAAATGCGTGGAGCGATGCTGCGCAGCAAGTAACTCCAACAGTTTTGAAACAGATTTTTGAAGATTTGAAAGTGAAAAAAGTAACTGTTGAAGAAGATGATTACAATACTGAAATGATAAAACTACGAGCTAATATTGATATAGCAGATAGCAAATTACTGGAAATTTTGGGAAATAGAATGAAAATTGCTGAACAAATCGGAGCCTTAAAAAAGGCTAAAAATGTAGCTGTTTTGCAAAACAAACGCTGGAATGAAATTTTAGGCAAAATGATATTAGAGGGCGAAGAGAAAGGGCTTAGCGAAGAATTTATTTTAAGAATCTTTAAAGCAATTCACCAGGAAAGTATTAGCCATCAGGAAAAAGTGATTAATAGCTGATTTGGGATTTAGTAAAAAAATAAAACCTATGATTTGTCATGGGTTTTTTTTGTATTATTGCGCAACAATAAAAACAATTTATAAATAATTAAAATTTTTAAAACATGAAAAAAATCCTTTTATTAGTTTTGTTTGCAGTTGGCTTGAATGTTGCAAACGCCCAAACTGACAAAATTTACAAGCACAGTGGCGAAATTGTTGACGGCAAGGTCATTCGTCTTGACGAGTACACTATCATTTTTAAGTATGATGGTGAAGATGCAGAAAACACCATCGGAAAGTATGCAGTAGAGAAAATCGTTTACGGAAAAACAAAAAGACAAGAAGATGTAACTGAAAAAATCGTTATCAACGGTGAAGGCGACTGGGAAAAAGTTGTAATCCTTGAAGATAAAGGATACATCGCTGGCTTGAAAAAAGTTGGTGAAGTACGCGGAAAAACAGGTTTGATTAATTTTCAAACAGGAAACACAGGAGATAAAAAAGCAGCAAAAAAATTAAAAATGGATGCTGCTAAAATGGGTTGCCCATTTGTTTTACAAATAGCAGATAAAACAACTGTTGGAGCTAGTTCTAACTCAATAGGTGGTTCACAAGCTATTAAAACTGGAGTTGCCTACAAATACTAAATCTTTTAGGTTTTTAACAAAAAAAGTTGCCAGAAATGGCAACTTTTTTTTGCATAAATTTTAAATCAAATAACAGTTTCAATTTTTTTACCTTTGTCAAAACCGTAATTCGCAATTCGAATAGCGTAAATTCAAAAAATGACAGGACTCGTTTATAAATCTACAGGAAGCTGGTACACGGTGAAAGCCGAAGACAATCAGTTTTTTGAATGCCGAATCAAAGGGAAATTCCGAATGAAGGGCATCAAGAGCACCAATCCAATTGCGGTTGGCGATGTGGTAGATTTTGAATTGGATGAAACTTCAGATGCCGTTACAGGAACCATTCACAACATTCACGAAAGAAAGAATTATATCGTCAGAAAATCGGTGAATTTGTCCAAACAAACGCACATTATCGCATCCAATATTGATATTGTTTTTTTATTGATTACGATAAATAATCCGCCAACTACAACAAGTTTCATTGATCGATTTTTGGTTACAGCCGAGGCATACGGTATTGAAGCGGTTCTTGTTTTTAATAAAATTGATACTTTTGATCAAGAGATGGTGCACGAGCAGCTGTTTCTGCAACACACCTATTCGCAAGTTGGATACAAAACGTTGAAAGTTTCGGCTATTCAAAACAATGGCTTAGACCAATTAAAGGAAATGATGACTCGAAAAGTAAGCATGTTTTCCGGACATTCTGGAGTTGGAAAATCGACTTTAGTCAATGCGTTGGAACCCAATTTGAACCTTAAAACCAAAAATATTTCGGAACAAAGCAAGCAAGGACAACACACTACGACGTTTGCTGAAATGTATGATTTGTCATTTGATGCCCGAATTATTGACACGCCTGGAATAAAAGGTTTCGGAATTGTTGATTTAGAACCCGCAGAAATTAGCGGTTATTTCCCCGAGTTTTTTAAGTTAAAAGACCAATGTAAATTCAACAATTGCTTGCACAAAGACGAACCCAATTGTGCTGTAAAAAAAGCATTAGAAGAAAATAAAATCGCCTGGTCGCGTTACAATAGTTATCTCAAAATACTAGAAGGCGACGATGAACATTACCGCCAAGATACTTTTAATGAGGACCGAATTGCGAGTGATGAAACGAGAAAATAGTGTTCAGTGTTCAGTAAAAAGTGATCAGTTTAACTGTCACACAAAGCGCAGTCGAAGTGCCATAAAATAAATCTGAAAATGAAAGCCGTAATTCAAAGAGTATCATCCGCATCAGTTACCATCAATAATCAAATTGTTGCTAATATCCAAAGCGGGTTAGTAGTTTTGGTCGGATTTGAAGCTGCTGATACCAATGAAGATTTGGATTGGATGACTTCAAAAATCGCTAACCTCCGAATTTTTGATGATCAAAATCAGGTGATGAATTTATCCTTAAAAGAGGTTGATGGCGAAATGATAATTGTAAGTCAATTTACATTGCAAGCATCTACTAAAAAAGGCAATCGACCTTCTTACATCAAAGCGGCGAAACCTGAAATCGCCATTCCGTTATACGAGTCATTCCTCCAGAAAATGGAAAGTGAATTACGCAAAAAAGTGCAAACCGGACAATTTGGTGCCGACATGAAAGTAGCGCTGTTGAATGAAGGTCCGGTGACCATAATTGTTAACACAAAAAACAAAGAGTAAGATTGTTAATTGTAAGTTAATTTTTTATATTTGAAAAAATTCAACATGATGAGATTAACTTTTTTACCTTTTCTGTTTGTTTTAATTGCTGCTTCCGTTTGCGGACAGAAATCAGATTATTCCGTTTTAAACATTCCCGATAGTTTAAAGCAGAATGCCAATGCTGTTGTGCGATTAAAGCAAATAGATATCAATATTACTTCTCAAAAAGCAATGACAATTAAGTCGGTTATTATTACGACAGTTTTAAACGAATTGGGATTAAGAAATTTAGATTTATCTGCGAGCTATGAAAAGAATGATAGAATAACTCAAATTGAAGCCACAGTATACAATTCATTTGGAAAAGAATCTAAAGTGTATAAAAGAAGAGACTTCAAAGATCAGTCCGCTGTTGGGTCAGGAACTATTTTTTCAGATAGCAGAATGCTATATTTGGATTATACACCAATTTCGTATCCGTTCACAATGGTTTTTGAAGTTGAAACGGAAACAATTAACACGGTTTTTATTCCGTCCTGGAGCCCAATTGATGATTATTTAATTAGCGTAGAAAAAACTTCACTGACGATAAACTATAAATCAGAATTGAATTTAAAATATAAAGAATTTAATTTTTCAAATAAGTATCCAATTGATAAAAAAGAAACTTCAACTGCGGTTATTTATTCAGCAAATAATTTAATTGCCAAAAAATATGAAGAATTAGCACCATCATTTGATTTAATATTTCCAAGAGTAATGTTTGGACTTCAACAATTCAATTTAGAAGGAGTAGAAGGTAATGCTACATCTTGGAAAGAAATGGGTAAATGGTTTTATGATGAGATTTTATCTGGAACAACCGATTTGCCGGATGATACTAAGATTAAAATTAAGAGCTTAGTTAAAAACGAAAAAGAGCCATTAAAAAAAGCCGAAATTGTATATAAATACGTCCAGGAAAAGACACGGTATGTAAGCATTCAAGAAGGTATTGGAGGATGGAAACCTATGTTGGCAAAAGATGTAGATAAGTTGGGTTATGGAGATTGCAAAGCATTAACAAACTACACGAGAGCACTTCTCCATGAAGTGGGTGTGCTATCCTATTACGCAAGATTATATGGACAAACGAATAAAAGAGAAATTTATACAGATATTGTTTCTTTTCAAAGCAATCATGTCATACTGGCAATTCCCAATAATTCCGACTATATATGGCTCGAGTGCACAAGTCAGACGCAACCTTTTGGTTTCCAAGGTATTTTTACAGATGACAGAAATGCTTATCTTATAAAACCTGAAGGCGGGGAAATAGTTAAAACTAAAGTATTTACCGAAACCGACAATTTAAAAACGATAAAAGGATTTTACCAAATCACAGAAAATGGCAATTTGATAGGAACAGTAAAAATGATTTCTAAAGGGTTGGAATACGAACAACAATTTGGCAAAGAAAGAATTAGCCGTGAAAATCAAATTCAAAATTATAAAGAACAGTTTAGCAACATCAATAATCTCTCTGTAAAGAAAATCAACTATAATAATAATCCCAAAACAATTGAATTTACTGAAGATCTAGAAATAGAAGCCGAAGGATATGCTCAAAATTCAGGAGGGAAGCTGCTATTTTCTTTGAATGCGTTTGACCAAAGTGGGTATGTTCCCATGAAATATAGAACGCGCGAATTTCCGTTTCAAATGCAGAGAGGTTATACCAACGAGGATGAAATTGAAATTACCATTCCGGATGGATTTACCGTTGAAGCCAAACCAAATGGTGTTGTACAAGAAACAGAATTTGGCACTTATAAAATTGAATTTAATACGATAAGTCCAACCAAGATAATATGTAAGAGAAAACTAGTTATCAAAAAAGGAATTTACGATAAATCAAAGTACGAAAATTATAGAAAATTTAGAGAAATTATTGCCAAAACTGATAATTCAAGAATAGTAATCACTAAAGCCTAAGAACCATGAAAAAATTATGTATTGCCGCTTTTTTATTTTTAAATACCGTGAGTTTTTCCCAAAAGTATGAATTGGGTGAAGTAACTATTGATGAACTGAAACAAAAGGTTTGTCCTTCTGATACTTCGACAGCAGCTGTTTATTTATTTAATATTGGTAAAAGCCATTTTGACTATGATTATGATGAGGGCTTCCAAGTTGTAACTGAAATTAGCACCAAAATTAAGATATATAAAAAAGAAGGATATGATTATGCTAATTATGCAGTAGCGTACTATGTGGGAGGAAATGGTAATGAAAAAGTTTCGTTTTCCAAAGCAATTACTTACAATTTAGTCAATGGAAAAATTGAAAAAACAAAGCTAAGTGGTGACAGTACTTTTGATGAAAAAGTTAACAGCGACTATAAAAGAAAAAAAATCACGATGCCTAATGTGAAAGAAGGGTCTATAATTGAATATAAAATAGAAATAAAGTCTCCCTATATTTGGAATTTCCCAGAATGGGAATTTCAAAAACGAATCCCAGTTAATTACTCAGCGTATACAACTTCAATTCCTGAATATTATATATACAATGTCCATTTAAAAGGGTTTTTATCACCAAGTACTGTTAAAGAAGAAAAATACAGAAAAATACAATACACTTATAAGACAAACGCAATGCCAGGTGGGAATAACTCACATGGTTCAGAAAGGGTAAATTCAGAATTAAATTTTAATGAAAAATCCGCAAAATATACGCTAGTAAATGTACCTGCGTTGATAGAGGAGCAGTACACGAACAACATTGATAATTACAGATCAACGCTTATCCATGAATTATCTGGGAAGCGATTGCCAAACCAACCGGATGAAAATTTTACTACGAATTGGGAAAATGTCACCCAAAAAATTTATGTAAGTCAAAATTTTGGTGACGAATTAAAAAAGACGGGATATTTTGAAAAAGATATAGATGCTCTAATTAGCGGCGTTACTTCTCAACAAGAACGAATTGGCATTATTTTTAATTATGTTAAATCGACTATGAATTGGAATGAGTCTAGTAGGTATTTTTGTACAGATGGCGTTAAAAAAGCCTATCAGGATAAAAAAGGGAATTCGGCCGAAATCAATCTTATGCTAACGGCAATGCTTCGGTATGCAGGCATTGAAGCAAATCCAGTTTTAGTAAGTACACGTTCTAACGGAATTTCAATTTTTCCAAGTCAGTCAGCGTTTAATTACGTGATTTCAGGTGTTGAGCTCACTAATCAAGTCGTTCTTTTGGACGCAACTAGTAAATTTTCATTGCCTGATATTTTGCCTCTTCGTGCTTTGAATTGGACAGGAAGAATTATAAGAAAAAATGGATCGTCCGCAGCTATTGATTTAATGCCAAAATCGAATTCAAAAGAAGTCATCACTATTATGGGGAGCATAAATAGTGAAGGTATTGTTGCTGGAAAAATTAGAGATCAATATTTTGATTATAATGCGTTTTTGTTCCGCGTACGGAATTCAAATATCGCCAAGGAAAGTTATGTTGAAAAAATTGAAAAAGCGCATCAAGGACTAGAAATTGGCGATTATGAAGTGCAAAATGTATCCGATTTATCAAAACCGATTATTGAAAATTATGCATTTACTGCCAACAATTCTGTTGAAATTATAGGGGATAAAATGTATTTTTCGCCATTTTTATTTTTGGCAACAACTGAAAATCCGTTTAAACAAGAAACACGTCAATTCCCAATTGATTTTGTTTACCCAACGCAGGAAAAATACAATATTAGTATAACGATTCCCGACGGTTATGCGGTAGAAACGTTGCCTCAGTCGAAAGCACTTTCAATGCCCGACGATTTGAGTTCGCTTAAGTACAATATTTCTAGTAACGGAAATCAAGTTCAAATTATGTACACCTTAGACAGTAATCAGGCAATTATCAGCAATGAATATTATGAAACTCTCAAAAATTTCTACAAAGAAATTGTCAATAAACAAACGGAGAAAATCGTACTTAAAAAAGTCTAAGAAATGTTAAACATGAAGGTGTTATTATTTTTTTTAGTTGTTTTTTCTTTTAATGCATCTGGACAGAAATTGGATTTAGGCAAAGTAACTAAATTAGAATTATTAGAAAAAAAACATAAAAAAGATAGTACTGCGCCTGCAACTTTCCTATTCAAAAAAGGAGTGATAAACTTTAGTTATACCGAAAAAGATGGTTTTTCATCCACCACAGTTTTTAAAATAAAATTAAAAATTTACAATACTGCGGGACTCAAATGGGCTGATTTTAGAATTCCATATTATATAGGTTATAAAACTTTAAATGACGAATACGTAGAAATTGTTAGCGCATATACTTATAATCTTGAAGAAGATAAGATTGTTAAAACTAGAGTTACTAACGAAGGAAAATTTAAAGAGAAACTCAATGAGAACTGGGAAGTAAAATCGGTTACCTTTCCCAATGTGAAAATAGGATCAATAATCGAATTGGAATACAAACTCAAGTCCGAAAATTTATCGATTCTTCCAGAATTCCAATTTCAGTACAATATTCCCGTAAATTTTGCTGAACTAAAAACATATATCCCCGAGTTCTATCTTTACACGGGAATAAGGCGAGGATTTTTAGATTTGAAAATTAACCAAGCTGTAGAATCCACATCGCTAACATTCCAAGCAAAAGTCGGATTAACAAGTATAAGTAAAAGTATGCAGTTTAGGCAAATAAGCACCGATTATAAAATTGTAGATGTGCCAGCCTTAGTAGAAGAAGATTATGTAAATAACATCAATAACTATTACGGTAAAATTGAGCATGAACTTCAGGCAATCAGATATCCTGACCAGGAACCAAAACAAATGGCAACAACTTGGGAAGCCGTAGCAAAATCTATTTATGAGGATAAAGATTTTAATTCTGCAATCAATCAGTTTGATTATTTTTCTAACGACGCTAAAGCAATCATAAACGGAGTTTCATCCGCTGAAGAAAAAACAAAAAAAGTATTCAATTTTGTCAAAAACAGAATGAGCTGGAATAACTATTATGGCTATTATCCAAAACGTAAAATGGAAGACGCTTATAAAGAAAGAGTGGGAAATGTTGGCGAAATCAATCTGATGTTGATTTCGATGCTAAGAATGACTGGTATAGATGCTAATCCCGTTTTAGTAAGTACAAGAGATAATGGTATTGCTTTATTTCCAAACAGAACACTTTTTAATTATGTAATTGCAGCTGTAAATTTGGATGAAAAAACGATTCTTCTAGATGCGACTAATAAGCATTCAGATTTTAACGTTTTGCCAATTAGAGACTTAAACTTGTCAGGAAGATTGATTAAGAAAGATGGAAGTTCAGCAGAGATTGATTTGATGCCAAAATCTAATTCAAAGGATGTTGTCAATATAGTGGCGAATATAAACGAAAAAGGAGAAATATCCGGTAAAATCAGAGAACAACATTATGATTACAATGCGTTGGTTTTTAGAGATAAATACAACGGAATATCCAAAGAAAGTTACATCGAAAAACTTGAAGAAAGGGATATAGGATTAAGTATAACTGAGTATGATGTTCAGAATAAGAATGATTTGGCTTTGCCAATTATTGAGAATTATTCTTTTACTTCTAATAATTCAGTTGAAGGCATTTCGGGCAAAATGTACATTTCACCCTTTTTGTTTTTTGCACTAACAGAAAATCCATTTAAGCAAGACGTGCGCCAATATCCAGTTGATTTTGCTTTTCCAAATCAAGATAAGTTCAATATAAGTTTAATAATCCCGGACGGATACACCGTTGAAACACTTCCTCAATCCAAATCAGTATCTTTGCCAAGCAATCTTGGGAATTTTAAATATGTTATTTCCAATAACGGAAGTCAGGTTCAGCTACTTTTTACTTTAGATATCAATCAAGCAGTAATTGATTCAGATTATTATGAAGCGCTCAAAAAATTCTACAAAGAGATTGTCAATAAACAAACGGAGAAAATAGTACTTAAAAAGACTTAAAATGGATTTGAAGAATTCACAACTGGAAGTAGACAATTGGATTAAAAATCACGGCGTACGCTACTTCAACGAACTCACAAATATGGCGCAACTAACCGAAGAAGTTGGTGAAGTAGCCCGAATTATTGCCCGACGTTATGGCGAACAATCTGAAAAAGAAAGCGACAAAAACAAAGACCTTGGCGAAGAATTAGCCGACGTCGTTTTTGTGGTTTTATGTTTGGCAAACCAAACCGGAATTGATCTTCAAGCTGCTTTTGATAAAAAGTTGGATTTGAAAACCAACCGCGATCACGACCGTCATCACAATAATGAGAAGTTAAAATAGTATTAAGAATTAAGAGAATTTTGTCATTTCGACCTTTTGGGAGAAATCACATAACAAGAATTGAAATTAATAAAATTTTAGCACCAATTATTTCACAATAAAACAAAAAAGCGGCAAGAAATAAAGCTAATTACTACATTATCAATTTGCCATTTACCAATACCAATTTACCATTCACCATTAAAAAAATGAACTGGATTTTATTAATTATCGCGGGTTTATTTGAAGTCGGATTTGCTACTTGTTTAGGAAAAGCCAAGGAAAGTAGCGGACCAGCAATGTGGTCGTGGTACGCCGGATTTTTACTATGTCTGACCATCAGTATGGTACTCTTGGTAAAAGTTACCAAAGAGCTTCCAATAGGAACTGCATACGCGGTTTGGACTGGTATTGGCGCCGTAGGAAGCGTGCTAGTTGGTATTTTTATTTTTAAAGAACCAGCTACTTTTTGGAGAGTATTCTTTATTTCTACTCTAATTTTGTCAATTGTCGGATTAAAATTTGTTTCCAAATAATGAATGTACTACTCAAACTTTCAACCGTTAATCAACAAGCAGCAATTTCAATCACCGGTTCCAAATCTGAAACCAACAGATTGTTATTGCTTCAAGCTTCGTATCCAAATCTAACCATCGAAAACACCTCGAATTCTAATGATTCAGAGGTAATGACCAAAGCATTAAATTCTAATGATCTTACAGGTCAAACTGAGCTTATCGAAGTGCACCACGCCGGAACTGCCATGCGTTTTTTAACAGCCTATTTCTCCGTTCAAGAAAATAAAGAAGTTGTGCTTACCGGTTCAACCCGAATGAAAGAGCGTCCAATTAAAATTTTGGTTGATGCGTTAAAACAACTTGGTGCCGAAATTAATTACGAAGAAAATGAGGGTTTTCCACCCATCAGAATCAAAGGAAAAAAACTAACAAAAAATAAAGTTGCGCTTGCAGCAAATGTCAGCAGCCAATACATTTCGGCACTTTTGCTCATCGCACCTAAACTAGAAAATGGCTTACAATTGACATTAGAGGGCAAAACTACATCAGTTCCATACATCAAAATGACATTGGCTTTGCTAAACGAAATTGGTGTTGAAACTTCATTTATCGAAAATAAAATTACAGTTGCGAACTTATCCCTTATCCCTTATCCCTTATCCATTTCAGTTGAATCCGATTGGTCATCCGCTTCCTATTTTTACTCAATAGTTGCATTATCCGAAATTGGAACCGAAATTACGTTGTCGAACTACAAACCAAACAGCTTACAAGGAGATTCCGTTCTAGCAGCAATCTATGAAAATTTTGGTGTTAAAACTATTTTTCGAAACGGCACAATCCATTTACAAAAAGGTTATAATTGTCAATTATCAGTTATCAATTGTCAGTTAAACAACGCTCCTGACATTGCCCAAACCATTGCAGTTACTTGTTTCGGACTCGGAATTAGTTGTCATTTAACAGGTTTACATACGTTGAAAATCAAGGAAACCGATAGATTAGTAGCGCTTCAAAATGAGCTTGAAAAATTAGGCGCACAAGTTACGGTTACCAATGATAGTCTGACTTTAGAATCATCGGAAAAAATCAATTCCGATATAAAGATTAAAACCTATCAAGACCACCGGATGGCAATGGCTTTCGCTCCTTTAGCCTTAAAAGTTCCGATACTAATTGAAGATGCTGAGGTAGTTTCTAAATCCTATCCCGGTTTTTGGGAAGATTTGAAAGCAATAGGATTTAAAATATCAGATTAACGTTTTACGATTTGTATTCGTTCCAAAATCAAATTGCTTTTTTCAGAAGAAACCGGAATTGAGCTTCCGTTGGTCATATCGAGCCAGCCACCATCCGATTTGTTATAAGCAATTACTTCATCAAAATTGACTAAATACGATTTGTGAGTTCTCAAAAACCGTTTGTCTTTTAAAAGTATTTCTTCAAAGTTTTTCAAATTCCGACTCACTAAATGTTTTGTTTTGTCTTTTAATAAAATCTCCGAATAAGAACCTTCTCCTTTGATGTACAATATATCCGCAATTTTGACCAAAATGAAACTATTGCCCGATGGAACTGCAATTTTCTCAAATGAATCTTTGTTTATGTTTTCGGCTAATGCCATGAATTGCTGGTTTTTTTGCTTTTGTAATCGACTTATGGCATTGATTAATTCTTCGGGAACTATTGGTTTTAATAAATAATCTATCGCCGATAACTTGAATGCCTGAATTGCATATTCGTTATACGCTGTTGTGAAAATTATGGCAAAAGTGATGTCTTTTTCATTAAAAAAATCTAATAATTCTAAGCCGCTGTGACCTGGCATTTCTATGTCGAGCAAAACGAAATCAGGCTGGTATTTGTGAATAGCTTTTACGCCTTCGGGCAAGTTTTCACATTCGGCAACCACTTCAATTTCTGGACAATATTCTTGTAACAAGAGCGAAAGTGAAATTCGGGCTCGTTTTTCATCATCAATTATAATGGCTTTCATACTTAGCTTATTGGAATTTCAATAACTACATTCGTTCCCAAGGACTGCTGATTTTTATTCAGTTTATCGGTGTAGTTAATGGTTATTTTTTCGGTTTTGTTTTTATTTAATAACTCAATTCGGTTCTGCATCGCCACTGTGGCAAATGAATTGTGATTCTTATTTTTTATGGCGTTTAATGCCATGCTTTTTTGTCTGCCAATTCCGTTGTCATTGATTTCAATATGCAGCATTGTATGTCTTTTTTCAAAAATAATTTTCAAAATTTTAGGGCCTTTTTTATGCAACAATCCATGTTTGACAGCATTTTCAACATAAGGTTGTAACAGCATTGATGGGATTTTAATCAGTTCCAAATCGAGCGCTTTGTCTGTGCTAATTTCATATTCGAAATCATCATCAAAACGTGCTTTTTCAATTTCTAAATACAAGTTCATCGTCTTAGTCTCTTCCGATAAACTGATGTTTTCCTTTTCAGACATTTCTAAAATCGTACGCGTCAATTGCGAAAACTTTGATAAATAATTCACCGCTTGTTTTTTGTCGTTGGCCAAAATATACGATTGGATGGTGTTCAACGCATTATAGAAAAAATGCGGGTTCATTTGTGATTTTATGGCTTTCAAGGCTGAAACGTTTAGGTTTTTTTCGAGCTCAAATTTTTCTAATAGTATTGAATTGCGCTGATTGATTTTTTGGATTTGATTTTTATAGAAAAAAATTACGCAACCTATGCTTAACAATGCTATAATTCCAAGGAACCAATAGTGTTCCCAAATCGGTTTTTGTATGTTTATCTTTATTTTTTGAACTTCTGAAAAGCGATTTTCTACAGCTGTTTTAAATGAAATGGTGTAATCGCCAGAGGCTAAAGAAGAAAGTTTCAAACTGCGGCTTTCATCATCAATTAATTGCCATTTTTCATCATTTATTTTATAGTATAAAATATTTTTTAGGTTTGGAATATAAGTGATAACGGCAAAATTTATTTGAATGTTATTGTTGGCGTAATCCAAAGATTTTAATTTTTCAAGGGTGACGATTTTGTTGTTCACAGTTACTGATTGCAACAGAAATTTAGGAATTGGATATGCACTATTTTTATTAGAAACAAGAATCAAACCTTTCGAAGAAGCCAGAATTATTTGGTTGTCTTTCTTAATGAGGTCTGATATTTCATTATCACTATTTAAGTTAAAAATCTTAGTTACTTTCTGAGAAATCAAATCATAATTGAATATGCTGTTTGCCGTAAAAAGGAACAAATCAGAATCTAGTAGCTTTATTTTATTGACTTTTTCCTCACTCAGTTCTTTGGATAAATCCAATTTTGTAACGCTGTTGTTTTGATCTATTGTAAGTAACTTATTATCCGTGGTCAGTCCGTAAATTGAATTATTATAATATTCTAGTTTCGAAAAGTAAATTGTTTTTTTATCGAATAAAACTTCGGATTTCTTATCGAATTTGGTACAGAAAAGTCCAATATTTGTGGCAAAATAGATTGATTTTGTAATTGGATTATACGCAACCGATTTTCCACGTACACCATCTATAAGACGGCACATGTTTCTATCCGGAGTTTTTGTTTCATAGCTTTTTTCAAATGCAGCATCCCACTGACTTTTCTCCTTCGAAAATTTAAACAAACCGCATAAACCCGACGAAGCAAACGCATAATACGTATTGTCAATTTTCTTAAAATCTTTGATAGCAATAGTAATGTCTTTAACGATTTTTCCTTTTGAATTTAGCTCTTTAAAAGAATTAGAACTGAAATAAATGGTGTTAGTGACGTCGTCAACGGTGATTTGTTCAATGTTATGATTCGAATTCCCTTGGTATAGTTGCGAAAAATCGGGTTGGAAACCAGTCATTATTTTTTCGTCTTTTGTTCCAAAGCAGATTTGGTTTTTATATAGCGTTAATGTTGACGGAGCGGAAGCAGTTGGAATCAAAAAGGTATTAAAATCGGGGACAAGCAACAAACCGTCATTTAAAGTTGAAATCCAAAAGTTTCCGTGTTTGTCATTAAAAATAGAAGAAATGTTATATTCTTTGAAGTATAATTTTTCACCATTATTCGGATTTTCTAAATCACATTGTAGAATTCCTTTAGTAGTGGCCAACCAGTTGAACTTTGAAGTATAGGCAACGTTTTGGATGTAAATATCTTTTATACCAACTTCTTTTTTGGTAAATTTTCCGTTTTTAAAAAAGTAATAAATATTCGCTTGTTTGGATAAGATTACAAGATTTTCCTTGGTATTGGTTAAAAAATTTCCAGTGAAATTTTGTTTTAAATCAATTGGAATTGCCTGTGTTTTTATTGATTCTGGAGAAATGATTTCATACATTTTATCTTCCGTAAAAAGGTAGAGAATGTCTTTAAACAGATGAAAACTAATGATAAGATCAGAATTAATTTTAACTGATTTTACTTTTTTTAAAGTTTTAAGATCTAAGAAAACCAATTCGTTTTTTTCAAAATAAATCATACAATCCTGAAGAAAGTTGAATTTTTGAAAACCGATATTCTGTTTTTGATTTAGCTTTTTGAGTTGTTGATTTTCTAAGTAATAGATGAATCCGTCAAAAGTGCAATACCAAATTCTTCCATATTTATCTTGAATAATATTGGAACCCGATTTCGAAATCTGATTGTCACAATAATAACTTTTGAATTTTCTACCATCATAACTGCACAATCCATCATTGGTACCAAACCACATCATGCCCTCTTTATCCTGAAAAATATCATAAACACTATTGGACGGCAAACCCTTAGATTGGTCAATCTTAAAGTAATGCGGATTTTGTCCAAAAAGTTGAAATGAAATTAGGAAGAGTATAGAGGCAGCTTTTCTCAAATAGATGGTATTTAAAGCAAATGTAAATAAAACGGAATAGAGATAAATGGCCAGTTTATAAAATACCATTTTCAATTTAGGAAAGCGGAAAATGTTTTTCGTAAACTCAGAATAGCATTTGATAAACTACGCCAAAGTTTAACGCCATCACATCTATAAATTTGTTGAAAATTGAGATGTTATGAACTCTACACTTACAAAAATACGAAGCTTCCAAATGGAATTATTGCTAATCGCACTGAGTACTTTTATTTCGTTGCTTGTTGTTTACGTTGTTTTTTTAGTTTGATAAACTCAAAAAGCGCTTTGACAAACTGAACAACTACTTAAGAAGAAAGCAAACCTACTTTTGACCAAACTTTAAACCCCAAATTTTATGAAAACAAAATTACTTTTACTATTTTTAGTTGTATTTACAACTGGTAATGCGCAATTACAAGCTCCGTTTGTTGGAGTTCCTTCTGCAACAAACATTTCTACAACTAGTGCTACTATTGGCTACGCTGTTAGAACAAACGGTTATTATACAACTTGTAGTGTGCAATATTCGCTAGCAGCAAACTTTTCTCCCTTGGCTGGTGCTACTTCTGATGTTGGATATAATAACAACGGCAATTGGCAAAGCGGAAGTGCAAATATTGGTGGACTTACTCCGGGAACACTTTATTATGTTAGAGTTCGTGCTACTAATGCATTAGGAACTACAGATGGATCTATGAGTTTTACAACTGTAGCTTTAGCTAGTTCAGCACCCTTAATTACATTTACAATTGTCGTGAGTACTTCAAATTCAAGTGCTATTTCATATTCCTTAAATGCTAATAATGGCGCAACAACTTCTGTAATAAAATATGGTTTGTCAAGCACAACTTTAACAAACCAAACATCTGGGTTTACTGCTTCAGGAAGTACAACGACTTCTGGAACCGGAATAATTACTAATTTGTTGTCCAATACACAATATTTTTTTCGAATTGAAGCCAGTAATTCTGCTGGTACTTCAGTTGGTTTAATAGAAAATTTCACAACAAGTGTAACGCCACCACCAGTTGCAGAATATAATTTTGATGCAACATACAATAATGTTAACGGTGCTATGCCCTTTACAGCTAGTTCTAATTCTACTTTTGCTAACGATCGATTAAATCCAAGCAATAGCCAAGCAAAATCTTTAAGGTTAACTACTACTGGGGTTAAAGCTACTATTCCAGGATTGCCAATAGGGGCTTCTGAGAGAAGCATATCTTTGTGGTACACAATAGGAAGTGCGTCAAATGATAATGTTGTTTTTGTATATGGAGCTACTGGCGGAGAAAATGCTTATGGTGTGTCTTTTAACGGCAGCAATACTTGGTACAATTTTGCTTGGACTACTAATACACCTATTACTAATTCAACAAGTGCTGGAGGTTGGCATCATTTGGTAACTACTTTTGATTTGTCTAAAACTTCAAAAGTTTACATTGATGGTGTTTTAAAAAATACAGTTTTACAAAACGGTTGGAATACTAGTGTAAATAATAACGAGTTTTGGTTAGGATCTTTATTTGCCGCTGGCTCGAGTACATTTAATGGCGCAATAGACGATTTGAAAATCTATAATTATGCTTTAGGACAAGATGATATAACCAGTTTATACACAAACAACACTTTGTCATCTCCAAATTTCACCCAAAACAACCTTAAACTTTCAATCTATCCAAATCCAGCAACGGATGTGTTAAACATTGAATTAGAAAGTGAACTAAAATCAATAGAAATCTATTCATTACAAGGTCAAAAAGTAATAACGTCAAGCCAAAAACAAATAAACATTTCTAGTCTGTCAAAAGGAATGTATTTAGTAAAAGTTACCAATGCAGATAACAATTCAGCTTCGCAGAAGTTAATAGTAAAGTAAGTAATTTTAGTTTTTATTCACGGGCGTTGTCAAGTAAAATGGGAGTTTTGTAAAATAAACCTCTTTTTACTTGACAACGCCTATTTGACAATCGTATATTTGCAATTGTTCAAATTTCAGATGTATTTATCTGAAATCTAATATCTAAAATCTAATATTAAATGAAGTTATCTCATTTCCAATTCAACCTTCCGACCGAATTATTAGCAGAATATCCAGCCGAAAACAGAGACGAATCCAGATTAATGGTTATTAACAGAAAAGAAAAAACCATAGAACACAAAATGTTCAAAGACATCATTAATTATTTTGATGATGGCGATGTAATGATTTTGAACAATACCAAAGTGTTTCCTGCACGAATGTATGGAAACAAAGAAAAAACCGGAGCCCGAATTGAGGTTTTCTTGTTAAGAGAATTAAATGCTGAGCAACGTCTTTGGGATGTATTGGTTGATCCTGCCCGTAAAATTAGAATTGGAAATAAATTGTACTTTGGCGACGACGATTCATTAGTAGCCGAAGTAATTGACAATACAACCTCTCGCGGAAGAACATTACGTTTCCTATATGACGGATCGTATGACGAATTTAGAAGAAAATTGACAGAACTTGGAGAAACACCAATCCCAAAATATATCAGCCGCGAAGTAACCCCAGAAGATGCAGAGCGTTACCAAACCATTTATGCCAAAGAAGAAGGCTCTGTTGCAGCACCAACCGCAGGGTTACACTTCTCAAAACACCTTTTGAAAAAATTAGAAATCAAAGGAATCGACTTTGCTGAAGTTACGCTACACGTAGGTTTAGGAACATTCAATCCGGTAGAAGTAGAAGATTTATCAAAACATAAAATGGATTCAGAAGAATTAATCATCACGCAAGAAGCATGTGATATTGTGAATTCTGCCAAAGTAAAAAAGAAAAAGATTTGCTGCATCGGAACCACCTCAATGCGTGCTATAGAAAGTGCCGTTTCATCACAAAGAACACTAAATACATTCTCGGGTTGGACAAACAAATTCATTTTTCCACCTTACGATTTCAGTATCGCAGATTGTATGGTGACTAATTTTCACACACCAAAATCAACATTGTTAATGATGGTTTCAGCATTTTGTGGTCACGATTTGATGAAAAAAGCCTACGAAGAAGCAATCAAAGAAAAATACCGTTTCTACTCATACGGAGACGCGATGTTAATTATCTAATAGCATAAATGTCAGTCTGAGCTTGTCGAAGACCTTTTTTAATATAAATCCCGTCAGCAATGATGGGATTTCTTTTTAAGAGCCATTCATTCGGGCTTTTTCAATAAACCGTGTTCCTGCTGTGCGTTACAATCTTTTTAGATTTTCCTTCCAGTAAAATCTAAAAAGGATTTCCACTACCATCAGGGCTAAATACAATCGTCAGCCCAAAATATCAGTTTTTCATTTTCTTTTCTCTTTGTTCTTTTCTCTTTGTTCTTTTCTCTACTTTTACAACACAAATAAAACCACAATGACATTTCAAAATACACCCGAATTTGCCCAACAACTCGACGCTCAAGATGAATTAAAAAACTACAGAAGCGAGTTCATTTTTCCGCAGCATGAGGGGAAAGACGTTATCTATTTCACAGGAAATTCATTGGGATTACAACCAAAAAGAACTAAAAAATACGTTGATGATGTAATGAGTGATTGGGCAAACCTTGCCGTAGAAGGGCATTTCTATGCTGAAAAACCTTGGTGGGATTATCACGAACGTTTTGCTAATCCGCTAAGTAAATTGGTAGGAGCAAAACCTTCAGAAGTTACCGTTATGAACACATTAACGGTGAATCTTCACTTGTTGATGGTTTCATTTTATCGTCCAACAAAAACGCGTTACAAAATCATTTGCGAAGAAAAAGCGTTTCCATCAGATCAATATATGTTTCAATCTCAAGTTGATTTTCATTCCCGAAATTTCGGGATAAATAAAGAAGATGCCCTTGTTGAAATCAAAAGAAGAGACGGCGAGCACAACATTCGTTTAGAAGATGTTTTGGCCAAAATTAGGGAAGTTGGTGACGAATTAGCTCTAGTTTTACTAGGCGGAGTAAATTACTATACTGGGCAAGTTTTCGATATGAAAGCCATTACTGAATCAGGTCACAAAGTCGGAGCCATAGTTGGTTTCGATTTAGCGCATGCCGCCGGAAACATCAAACTAGATTTACACGACTGGAAGGTAGATTTTGCTGCCTGGTGTTCTTATAAATACATGAATTCTGGACCCGGAAATGCTTCGGGCTGTTTCATTCACGAAAAACACCATCATGCTAATTTGCCTCAATTTGCCGGTTGGTGGGGACACAACAAAGAACGCCGCTTCAAAATGGAACCTACTTTTGATCCCGTTCAAGGAGCCGATGGTTGGCAAATTAGTAATCTGCCTATTCTGTCTTTAGCGCCTTACTTGGCATCTGTAGAACTATTTGCCGAAGTTGGAATGGATAAACTAATCCAGAAGAGAAATCAAATTACGGCATACTTAGAATTCATTTTGCGTGAAATTGACAAAGAAATTGACGGAACTGAATTCGAAATCATAACGCCATCAAATCAAGAAGAAAGAGCATGCCAATTATCTGTTTTACTTCACGGACAAGGCAGAAGCTTATTTGATTATCTAATGAAAAATGGCGTAATCACCGATTGGCGTGAACCAAACGTAATTCGTTTTGCTCCAGCACCATTTTACTGCTCGTATGAAGACATGTACAACTTTGGACAAATACTTAAAAAAGGAATTTTAAAAGGATAATTTAAAAAGACTAATGATTTTCAGAAATTCGCATTACAGATACTTGTACCTTAATTTAATAATCAAAAATGCATAATTATAAAGAATTAGAAATTTGGAAGTCTAGTATAAAGTTCTGCTCTAAAATATATAAGATAACTGAAAAATTTCCAGACAATGAAAGGTTTGGACTGATTTCACAACTTAAAAGAGCAGTAGTTTCTATTCCATCTAATACCGCTGAAGGTTCCGCTAAATCATCTGATAAGCATTTTTTGTTTTTCCTTGAAACCTCACAAGGCTCTTGTTACGAAGTAGAAACTCAATTATTGGTTTCTTTTGAATTAGGATTTATTTCTGAAAAAGAATACAATGCTTTACCAAGCGAACTAATTACGATAATGAAGATGACAATAAAGTTCATGAACTTTCTAAGCAAAAATCTGTAATCTGAACAGCTGTAATCTGAATATCCACAATCTAAATATCGGTAATCCGCAAATCCATCTTCATAATATCCATAATCCGTTAATCTAAAATAAAATGACCAAACAACAAATCATAGACACCTTTGATCCAAGTCAGCCCGGTTTAGCTGATGCAACCATTTTTGGATTGCCCTTTTCGGCAGAACAATCAGGAATTGTCATTATTCCCGTGCCTTGGGAAGTAACCGTTAGTTATGGTGCCGGCGCGTCAGATGGACCAGAAGCTATTTTAGACGCGTCGTTTCAAGTCGATTTAAACCATCAAGATTTTCCCGAATTGTGGCAACTCGGCATCTATTATGATGAAGCACCAGAACAATGGAAAATCAATTCCAGTTTCTATAAAGCATTGGCTCAGCCTATTATTCAAGCACTAGAAAAAGGCGAAGAGCTGAATAATCATCCGAACTTAGTAGCTGATTTGGCAACTATAAATAAAGCCTGCCGCAATTTACATACAGAAGTAAAAGAAAAAGTGTTGTACTGGATGAGTAAAGGAAAAAAAGTGGTGCTTCTTGGTGGCGATCACTCAACTCCATTAGGCTATTATGAAGCATTAGCAACAATCCACGATGATTTCGGAATTCTGCATCTAGATGCGCACATGGATTTAAGAATTGCTTATGAAGGCTTTGAGTTTTCACACGCTTCAATAATGTACAACGCATTAAAAATTCCACAGATTTCTAAGATTGTTCAAGTTGGAATTCGTGATTTTTGCGAACAAGAAGTTACTGTTGTAAAAGAATCAAAAGGAAGGATTCTGATTAATACAGATGCCGATTTAAAAGCCGAATCTTTTGAAGGTAAAACTTGGGCACTACAATGTGATGCAATCATAGCGACTTTACCACAAAAAGTCTGCATCAGTTTTGATATTGACGGTATGTATCCGTGGTATTGCCCAAATACAGGAACACCAGTTCCAGGCGGGTTTTCATTTGAGCAAGCTGCATATTTATTCAATAAACTAGCTGCAAGCGGAAAAGATATCATCGGATTTGATTTAGTTGAAGTGGCACCGGGAGAAAATGACGATTGGGACGGAAATGTAGGTGCCCGAATGTTATTCCACATGTGTGGTGCAGTAGCTAAAAACAATGGTTTGAATGTTGGAAATAAAATAGTATTTGATCGAAAATAGTCACTGCACATAGTAAAGTGCCATTTACTACTGCAATATAAAACCGTAATTCTACAAACTTACTCCTAAATTATGTAACCGCTACAGTATGCAAACAACGTTTCTTTGCTTGATAACCGTTAAATTTTGAATTATGAAAAAGTTACTAATACTATTCACCTCAGTTGCTATTTTGGCGTCGTGTAAAAATACAGACAAACAAGGAGTAGTTGCCGATGAAGCACGTCAGATCACAATTGACTCTATGAATACGGTAGCTCAAAAACAACGTATCATTGATTCAATGAATATGGTTTATAAAAATCAAGAGCAGCAAAAAGAAATTGTTGTTGTAAATAATCAACAACCAACGGCAACAGCTGTAACTCCAAAAAGAAAAAAATGGAGTGGTGCTGCTAAAGGAGCCGTAATTGGAGCCGGAGTTGGTGCTATTACAGGTGCTGCAATCAGCAAGAAAAAAGGTGAAGGAGCAATTATTGGCGGTTTGGCCGGTGCAGGAGTGGGAGCTGGAACTGGAGCAATTATTGACGACAGTAAAAAGAACTAATACTATACAATACTCATATTTTTTTAAAACGAGTCAACAGCAGCAATGGTGTTAACTCGTTTTTTTATTGGTTGAATTGCTCAATTCATAAGCTCTTTTAACTCTTTTCGACGAAGGAGCAATCACATAATCATTCCCGAAAACTAACAACCTCGTTACAAAATCCCTAACTCTGCCATGCACAATCTCATCGATTGATACGTTCTGGCAATGTCATTGTCTAATCCTATCGAAAAACGAATTAAGCCATCGGTCAATCCCATTGCTTTTTGTTCCTCAACGGGTATTTCGGATGAGGTAGAACTTCCAGGCGCACTGAACAGCGTTTTGTAAAAACCTAAACTCACCGCCAAATACCCTAAGTTTCGCTCTTGCATCAACTCCATCAATTCATTAGCTTTATCCAAAGTGCCAACATCAATTGTCAGCATTCCGCCAAAACCATATTCTTTGTTAATCATCGACCCATACAAAGCATGGCTCGGATGACTTGCCAAACCAGGATATACCGTTTTTATACCGTCTTTTTCAAACTGATGCGCCAAATACATAGCGTTATAACTGTGCTGCTTCATCCGGATGTGAAGCGTTCTAAGGTTTTTCATGACGCTGGCACTTCGCATACTATCCATCGTTGGTCCAAGCAACATGCTCGCGCCCGAATTTACATCTTTCAAACTATTAATAAAATCTCTTGAAGCACACGTTACACCGCCCACAGTATCGCTACTTCCATTAATATATTTGGTTAAACTGTGAATCACAATATCGGCACCCAAAGAAATTGGCGCCACAGATAACGGCGAAAAAGTATTGTCAACAACCAACGTAAGCTTGTGTTTTTTAGCAATTTTTGCCAGCGAAGCAATGTCAGCAACTTCAAGCAGCGGATTACTAACCGTTTCACAATAAATAACTTTGGTTTCAGGTGTTATGGCCGCCTCTACAACATCCAGTTTTGTAATGTCAACAAAACACGTTTTGATACCAAATCGCGGTGTAAAGTTTTTCAAAAAAGCGTATGTTCCACCATAAATCGTTCTGCTCGAAACAATGTGATCACCCGCACCACACAATTGCAAAAGTGTCGGCGTAATAGCGCCCATTCCGGAAGCAGAAACATTCGCAGTCTCCGTTCCTTCCATAGCTGCCAAAGCTTTATCTAAATATAAATTACTCGGCGACGAGTGTCTCGAATACAAATAACACCCTTCGGCATTGCCCTCAAAGGTATCAAACATCGTTTTAGCCGATAAAAAAGTATAAGTGGAACTGTCCGAAATAGATGGATTTACACCACCAAATTCGCCAAAATATTGTAAATCTTGAATGTTATCTGCAGGATTAAAGTCTTTCATAGTTAGGTCATTGCGAGGAATGATGCAATCTCATCCTCAATTAAATTTGTTTTTTAGGAGCTATTTCCAGCTTTGCACTGCAATCTTTTTATTTTTAAAGAAAAAATAAAAAGGATTTCCGTTGCAATCTGGGCTAGGCATTTAGATTCTAATTAATAATCATCAAAAAAACAAAATATCAGATTTAAAGTCAATATAAAATCAAAATAATAGATTTTAAAACTATATATGGTAATTAAATTAGAAAAAAAAGGCTATTTTTGAATCACATGCTTACCTTAAATAGATTTTTAACCTAAACAAGACACCAATGGATGCCACAGATAAAAAATTACTAGAGTTATTGCAACAGGACACTAAAAAAACAACCAAAGAACTTTCGCTTAAACTCAATTTATCCGTAACAGCGGTTTATGAACGTATTAAAAAACTCGAACGAGAAGGCTTCATAGAAAAGTATGTCGTTTTACTAAATAGAAATAAAATAAACAAAGGCTTTGTCGTTTTTTGTCATTTAAAATTATTGCAACACACCAAAGAATTCATCAATCAATTCGAAAAAGAGGTAGTAAAGCTAACGGAAGTTTTAGAGTGTTTCCATGTCAGCGGCGACTATGATTACATTCTGAAAATTTGTCTAAAAGACATGGAGGAATACAGAGAGTTTATGGTCACCAAACTAACAACACTTCAGCACATTGGCAGTACGCACAGCACATTTATGATAGGCGAGGTCAAGAATACCACGGCATTCACAATTTAGATTTCTCAGCCCCTAATTCTACAATCATAATTTTAAAGCTGTAAATAATTATATTTGTGTACCAAACACTTTTCCATGAAACGCTCGAGAAAAATTTTATACGCCTTTTTGCTCCTTTTAGTTATTATCGTTAGTACCTTTTTTGGCTATCTTCAATACACAAAACCAAAGTACGAAGGCGAAGAAAAGCTACGTAATATCAGTAAAGAAACAACGGTTTATTTTGATGAATACGGTGTTCCTCATATTTATGCTACAACCCAAAAAGACGCTATGATAACTCTAGGATACGTTCATGCGCAAGACAGATTGTGGCAAATGGAACTTATGCGACGCATTGCTCCAGGGCGACTTTCAGAGATTTTTGGGAATCCAGCTTTAAAGACAGATAAATTCTTTGCCGGACTTGCAATAGATGAAAACTCAAAAACTGCAGCCGCTAATCTGAATAAAAATTCTCCAACATACATATTTGCAAACGCCTATCTTGACGGAATCAACCAATACATCGAGCAAGGAAAGACACCAGTAGAAATTACTTTATTAGGCATTAAACAAGAAAAATTCACCTTGAAGGATGTTTATAATATCTTCGGATTCATGTCGTTCAGTTTTGCTATGGCACAAAAAACAGATCCGCTACTAACCGATATCCGTGATCGTTTTGGAATGGATTATCTGAAAGATTTTGGAATTGATGGGTCATTGGGAGCCAAACAATTAAAATCCTATAACGGTACGTATAAAGAATATGGTGAAATTTCAAAATCAGTTGCCAGTTTATTAGAAGCAGCACCAGTACCAGCTTTTATCGGAAGTAACAGCTGGGTAATTGGCGGCGGCAAAACTATGAATGGGAATGTGATTTTGGCAAACGATCCACACATTATGTATTCGCAACCCGGAACTTGGTATGAAGCACATATCGTTTGCCCCAATTATGAAATGTATGGTTACTATATTGCGGGAACGCCATTCCCTCTTTTAGGCCATAATCGCAATTATGCTTACGGATTGACAATGTTTGAAAACGACGATGTTGATTTCTTTGAGGAACAAGATAATCCAAACAATCAAAAGCAATACAAAACGATTGCGGGCTATAAAAATTACACATACAAACAAAAAATTATTAAAGTAAAAGACAGCGCTGAAGTTAAAGTAAACATAAAGACTTCCCAACACGGACCCATTGTAAACGGGTTATTAGATGGTTTGAAACCAAATGAATCCGTCGCTATGTCATGGATTTACACCCAACAAAAAAATCAAATCCTTGATGCCGTTTATGAACTATCACACGCTCAAGATTTAGAACATTTTCATAAAAATATAGAACTGATAAAAGCACCGGGATTGAATATTATGTATGGCGATGCAAAAGGAAATATTGCCTGGATAACTTCTGGTAAACTCTATAAGGTTGATAAATCAGTAAATAGCAATTTCATCTTAAATGGTGCGAACGGTATTGATGACAAGAAGGAGTTTATTCCGTTTGTTAAAAATCCTGCAGCTACTAATCCGAAATGGAATTATGTTTACTCAGCCAACAATCAACCCGAACCTATTGATGGTTATTTGTATCCAGGTTATTATCTTCCAAAAGACAGAGCAGAACGAATCGAGGGACTATTAGCTGCAAAAAATGATTGGACAAAAGAAGAGGTAAGCAAAATGATAGTAGATAATACATCGGCTACAGCCCAAACTATTGTGGCTAATATGACTAAACCACTAAACGTGTCCAAATTTTCACAAAACGAACGGAAAGCATTACGTATTTTAAAAGAATGGAAAGCAACCCACGATCTGCAAGACATCGCGCCAAGCATTTACAACAAATGGATATATTTTTATTTGAAAGCAACATTTGAAGATGAATTAGGTGAAGAAAATTTCAAATTGTTATTGGGCACACACATTGTAAAGCAAATAATTGAAGCCCAAAGTCAAAATGTAGCTTCGCCGTGGTGGGATAATTGTATCACTAAAAACAAACAAGAAATCCAATCAGAAATAATGACACAATCGTTCAAGCAGGCAGTAGCATCTTTAGAAAATCAATTGGGTTTTGATGTAAATCAATGGCAATGGGAGAAAGTACATAAAGTAACATTCCAGCATCCCATTGGCAAAGTAAAATTATTTAGTAAATTCTTCAATATTGGAACATTTGGAATTTCGGGAACCAATGAGGTCATCAATAATCAATTATTTACCTATTCCGATGAAGCAGAGATTCAAGTAAAAGGCGGTCCATCTACACGAAGAATCATTGATTTCTCAGATATTGAAAACAGTTGGAGCATAGTACCAACCGGACAATCTGGAAATCCGATGAGCCCACATTACAACGATCAAGCTGATATGTTTGTCAAAGGGAAATTTAGAAAAATGAAACTCAATAAAGCTGAAATCGTTAAAACAGGAACCAAACTCGTTTTCAAACCAAAAAAGAACTAATACAGATTGCACAGATTGGCTCAAATTAATTTCTATTTATAAGAGACATTCTTTAAATAACTTTATCTGTGGTAATCTGCATAATTTGTGTTTAAATAATTAAATTTGCAAAACCGTTTAGTAAAAATAAATGCAAACTCCTAAAAAAATTGCTGTTGTAGGTTCGGGATTAGTCGGGACTTTATTAGCAATCTACCTCAAAAAACAAGGTCACACCGTTCACGTATTTGACCGAAGCCCTGATATTAGAACCGTTGAATTTTCGGGTCGTTCCATTAATTTAGTGATGTCAAATCGTGGCTGGAAAGCTATGAAAGATGTTGGGCTTGATGATGAAATTCGTAAAATTGGAATTGCAGTAGACAAAAGGGCGATTCATTTAGAAGACGGAAAGCTCACTTATCAGAATTACGGTAAAGATGGCGAAGCGATTTTCTCGTTATCGCGCGGGATTTTGAATAGAAGAATGATTGATCTGGCAGAAGCTGAAGGCGTGGAATTCTTTTTTGAACATAAAATTTGGGATATTACGTTAGCCGATGCTACTTTGCATATTGGAGAAACCGAAAGAGGCGAGTGGACCGAACTGAAATACGACAAATGCTTTGGTGCCGATGGTGCTTTTTCTAGAATCCGTCACAGAATGCAGCGTCAGAGTATGTTTGATTATTCGCAGGAATTCATGAAAATGGGGTACAAGGAATTACATATTCCCGCAAATAAAGACGGAACACATAAAATTGACAAAAACTCACTACACATTTGGCCACGAGGAAATTTCATGTTAATGGCATTGTCGAATTTAGACGGAACCTTTACTTGTACGTTATTTATGCCGTTTGAAGGGGAAAATTCTTTTGAGCATTTAAAAGACGAACCCACTTTAGTGAATTTCTTCGCACAATTTTTCCCAGATACTAAGGAAGTTATCCCGGATTTAGTGGAAGATTTTTTCAAAAATCCAACAAGTTATTTGGTGATGACTAAGTGTTTTCCGTGGACACATGGTGACAATGTAGCGCTAATTGGCGATTCGGCGCACGCGATTGTTCCGTTTTACGGACACGGAATGAATGCCGGATTTGAAGACATCACGATTTTGAACGAAATGATTTCAAAATATGGCGATGATTGGGAAACAATTTTTAAAGAATACGAAACATCAAGAAAACCAAATGCTGATGCTATTGCTGAACTATCATTCCGAAATTTTATGGAAATGAGTTCCAAAACTGCTGATGAGAATTTCTTAGTGCAAAAGAAAATAGAAAAGTGGTTTTCAGACAAACATCCTGAGAAATGGATGCCATTGTATAGCAGAGTAACATTCAGCCTGCAACCTTATGCAGAAGCATTAGCCATTGGCGATTTCCAAAATAAAATTATGGAAGAAGTCATGCAGATGGAAAATATTCAGCAAAAATGGAATAGTAAAGAAGTTGAAGAAAAGATTATGTCTTTACTTGAATAAGATTTTAAAAATCAATTTCAAAAGTCAATTTCTAAAATAAATAATTGAATATTTAGATTGCCATTATAGTTGGCGTTGCATTATTCATTCCTCTCTGTGTACTTTAGTAAAATCAAATGCAGGTTTGCAAATCGAAATATAGTCGCACGGTTCGTCAAACGGATTGGAATATTGAACTCTCGTATTCTCTTTAATTTTGATAGATTGTCCGGCTTCCAGAATTATGATTTCGTTTTCAATAATAAATTGCTTTTTGCCAGAAATGACATAGGTGTATTCTTCAAACTCTGGTGTTTGGAAAGGTTCGCTCCATTTTGGAGGGGCAATCATGTGAGCAATCGAAATTTCGGAGTTACCAGTTGTAGCATTTCCGTGATGTTCTTCTATAACTTTTCCATCAGTGGTCGGAACTACGAATGGCGATTTTTGGATGACGTATTTTTTCATCATTACTTTTTAAACATTTTACTCAAAACGCCAAAAACTCCACGAATAAAGGTTGCGCTTGTCACCACTTTAATTACCGATTTCCCTATTACAGAGGCTGTGCTTGGTTCATTGCTTTTTGTATCTTCAATTTGAGTTTCTTGTTCCGCTTCAGCTTGTTGAACAGCAGCATCAATCTTTTTATTGAGTATTTCATAAGCGCTTTCGCGGTTTAATTCCTCAGCATATTTTTTAACTAATTTCGATTTACCATTGATTTCTGCAATTTCAAGATTTGTCAAAACATCCATTCTACTCATTGGTGCACGCATCATAGTAGCGGCCAATGGTGTTGGAATCCCTTTTTCATTCAAAGCGGTTACAAAGGCTTCTCCAATTCCGAGACTGGTCAGCATTTCGTCTGTTTTGTAATATTTTGATGTTGGATAATTATCTGCAGTTTGCTTGATGGCTTGACGATCATTAGCCGTAAAAGCACGCAGAGCATGTTGTATTTTTAAACCTAATTGCGCCAAAACATTTGCCGGAACATCCATTGGGTTTTGCGTTACAAAATAAACACCAATTCCTTTCGAACGGATTAATTTAATTATCGTTTCAATCTGTTCTAACAACGCTTTGCTAGCTTCATTAAAAATCAAATGCGCTTCATCAATAAAAATCACTAATTCGGGTTGTTCTGCATCACCTTTTTCCGGCATTTGCTGGTAAATTTCTGCTAGCAAACTCAACATAAAAGTAGAGAATAATTTTGGTTTATCTTGAATGTCCGTCAAGCGGATGATATTGATGTATCCTTTACCATTTTCATCAATGCGCAACAAATCATCAATTTCAAAAGATTTTTCTCCAAAAAACAAATCGCCACCTTGTTGTTCTAATTCGACAATCTTACGCAGAATAATTCCGGTCGTTGAAGTCGAAATCTTTCCGTAGTTTTCTGTAATCTCATCTTTTCCTTCGTCAGTGATATAATTCAACACTTTCTTAATGTCCTTTAAGTCTAGAAGCGGCATTTTAGTATCATCACAATATTTGAATAGTACTGAAACAACTCCGGTTTGCGTATCATTTAAATTCAATATTCTAGAAAACAATACTGGGCCAAATTCTGAAACTGTTGCTCTTAGCCGCACGCCATCTTGTTTTGAAAGTGACAGCATTTCAACAGGAAATGAGGATGTATTATAAGGAAGATTTATTTTAGAGTGCCGTTCTGTTATAAATGGTTTTTCTACACCTTCTTTAGCAATTCCAGAAAAATCACCTTTAATATCCATCATCAAAACTGGAATTCCGAAAGAAGACAATTGTTCTGATAGTACTTGGATGGTTTTCGTTTTTCCAGTCCCTGTTGCTCCAGCAATTAATCCATGGCGATTTAAGGTTTTTAACGGAACCTTAACAGGCGTATTAGCAAGTGCTTCTCCGTTTAAAATGGCGCCGCCAAGAATGATGCTTTCTCCTTTAGAAGCATAGCCTTCATTTATATAAATACTAAATTCTGCTGCTGTTGACATTGAATGTGGTTTTAATTCATAAAGATATTGCAAAATAGCATTAATTTTCAATTACCAAAAATTCTTGTGCCATTTTTACTATCAAAATTTTTCATGACATGAACCGCTTTTACGTGGTCAAATTCTCTTATATTATGGTTAAGAACTGTTCTTTACCTAAATTTAACATTCAAATAAAGTTGCAGAGTTATATACATATTTATCTTTTTTTGCGTTATAGTTTCAATAATGCAGTAAATACTATAAAAACATTATTATTTTCAATTTATAGTCTAATATAGTTTTAAATGTGTAAAATGGCTAATGTGAAAGATTTGAAAGTAAGTGTTATTAAAAGCAAAAAAAGTTTTTTTATTTAAAGTAAAAAATTAAATTTGCTCCTAATCAAATTTATTAACAACTATAACTTATAATTATTAAAATTTAAAAAGATGGCAAACGTTAAAAAAGAAGGCGGTTCAAACGGTTTAGGAATGGTGTCAGGATTCATCATTGTAGGATGTATTTTCGTTGGTTGGTTGATATGGGAATTTATCATGGGTAATGGTGCTAATTTTGAAGGCGGGGTAAACACAGGACATCCAATACAAGGAAACTATTTGGCAATGGTATATAAAGGAGGACCAGTGGTACCAGTTTTATTAGGACTTTTATTAATGGTAGTAGTTTTCTCTTTTGAACGTTTCTTTGTTATTTCTAAAGCAGCTGGAAAAGGTAATTTAGATACTTTCATGAGAAAAATTTCAGCGGATATTAAAGAAGGTAATATAGATGAGGCGATCAATGCGTGCGACAAACAGCAAGGTTCTGTGGCAAATGCAGTAAAATCAGCGTTAGTAAAATACCAGGATGTGAAAAAAGAAGGGTTCAATAGTGAAGAAGCTGCTGAAACTATTCATAAGGAAATTGAAGAAGCTACGGCTCTTGAAATGCCAATGTTGGAGAAAAACCTAACCATACTTTCTACTTTAGTTTCTCTTGGAACACTTGCCGGTTTGTTAGGAACTGTAACAGGTATGATTAAAGCGTTTGGAGCATTAGCTTCTACAGGTACTCCTGATCAGGCAGCATTAGCAAACGGTATCTCTGAGGCACTGATCAATACTGCTACAGGTATCTCGACTTCTGCTTTGGCAATTGTGACTTACAACTTCTTTACTTCTAAAATCGATACGTTGACTTACTCAATTGATGAGGCAGGTGTAACAATTGTGAACACATATAGAAAATTCAGAGGAAGTTTAAAAAATTAATTCAATAATAGAGTTTCTATTAATTGATATAAAAACAAATATATAATGGGTAAAATAAAAATGTCCAAAAAGTCAACATCCATCGATATGACGGCAATGTGTGACGTGGCTTTCCTTTTGCTTACCTTCTTTATTTTAACGGCAACGGCAAAAATGCCCGAACCACTTCCGGTTGATACACCGTCTTCAACAGTGCAAACAAAATTGCCTGAAACAGGATTGGTAACCATCACAGTAGGAAAAAAAGATGGAAAAGAGCAAGTGTTTTTTGGAATGAAAGACAGAGTAATTCGCGAGGGTGCTCTTGATTATATGTCGCAAATGTATAAAGTTCCTTTTACTGATAAAGAAAAACAAGAATTCATCCTAATGGAAGAATTTGGTGTTCCGATATCAGAATTGAAAAGAATATTAGCATTGAAAGGCGCTGACAGAGTAAAAGATGGAATGCAATCCGGTATTCCTATTGATTCTATTGGAGACAATAACCAATTGAAAGATTGGATACAATACGCAAGAAAAGCAAACATTGATAACGGTGCTACTAAAGAGCTACAGTTTGCAATTAAAGGCGATGCTAAAGAAGAATATCCACAAATCAAGCGAGTGATGGATATTTTACAAGATCAGAAAATCAATAGCTTTAACTTAGTTACTGGTTTAAGAGGAAAAGATTATTAATTATATAATAATAATATAAAATGGCTGAATTAAATACCGGCGACTCCGGTGGGAAAAAAGGCGGTGGTAAAGTAAGAAGTAAAAAATCCAATGCAAAGGTAGATTTAACTGCCATGGTAGATTTGGCCTTCTTATTAATTACGTTCTTTATGTTGACTACCTCATTATCAAAACCTCAATCCATGGATTTAGGATTGCCAGATAAAAATGATTCAACAAAAATTGATGTAGACATCAAAGTTGACCAAAAACGGACTATGACTATTTTAATGGGGAAAGACAATAAAATAAAATGGTTTCACGGACTTTTAGAGTCTCCAGAACCAAATGGAGCACCGACAAATACGATTTATGGCAAAAATGGACTTCGTAAAGAAATCTTAAAAAGAGTGAAATCGGTTGAGGAATATTGCAAAACGAGACCTAATAATAAAAAAGGTGATGGATTAATTGTAATTATCAAACCTTCTAAAAAGTCTACTTATAGAAATTTGGTTGACGTATTGGATGAGATGGCTATAAGTAAAGTACCAACTTATGCCATTGTAAATGAAATTACCTCTGAGGAACAAAAATTAGTTGACGAAATGAACAAATAATGTTCCAGTGTTAATCAAAAATATACTAAAAAATGAAATTAGACTTATTTAATAAACAGTGGATAGACATCGTTTTTGAAGGACGTAACAAAGCGTATGGCGCTTATGAATTACGTCAAGAAAATTCAAAAACCTCTGTTCGTTCATTTATCATTGGAGCAATAGTTTTCGGACTGGCCGTAAGCGCGCCGCTTATTATCAGTTTGATTCCAGACTTTTCAAAAAATGAAGAAGTACTAGACCAAAAGATTGTAACCATAAAGTTACCTCCAAAAGAGCTTCCAAAAGATATTCCACCGCCACCGCCGCCACCGCCAAAAGTGGATCAAGTGAAATTCGTTAAACCTGTTGTTGCCAAAACAGAGGAAATTGTTGAAGAGCCGCCGAAAATTGTTGAAATTAAAGACAAAAAGCTTGGAAACGAAACTATTAAAGGAGATCCAGATGCTCCGTTAACCATTGAGCCAGTTGGAAACGGACCAAGTCAAGTAGTAGAAGACGACAATACTATCTATAACACAGCAGGTATTGAGGTAAAACCAGATTTTCCAGGCGGAATGGCGAAGTTTTACAGCTACATTCAAAGAACGTTCCAACCAGTCGAAGATGAAAATTTCCCTGGAGGTAGAGTTTTTGTCAGCTTCGTAGTTGAAAAAGATGGTAGCCTTACTGATATAAAAATCTTAAGAGATGCAGGATACGGAACAGGAAAAGAAGCCGAACGAGTATTAAGAAAGTGCCCAAAATGGGTTCCTGGTGAGCAAAATGGTAAGAAGGTTCGAGTTTTATACTCTTTGCCAATTGTATTCCCAAAATCAGAATAAATGATTTCAACTTTCATAAAAAATTTTCAGAAGAAATCGCTTAAAGAGCGGTTTCTTCTCGTTATAGGGATTTTGTTTTTTTTGATTTATTTAGCACTCGGCCTCATAATAATATTTTGGAAGTCTCTACCTTTAGCATTAGAGTTCAAATACAGAATTGCTTTCGGAATATTGCTAATTATATACTCCTTTTTACGATTTTTGCGCTTCTTTAACAAAGAATAAATTTACAAATGAATAAGTTAACTAAGATAATTACTGGTTTTATTTTGATAACCTTGCTTTTTGTTTTTTCTTGTCAAAACAAGAACAAGACAGAGGATACGATCATTTCGGGAAAAGCGACAATTTATGTTGATGAATCTGTGCTGCCAATAGTCGAAGATCAGGAAGCGGTTTTCGAAACAGAATACACAGCGAAACTGCTTTTGGTTTCCAAGTCAGAAAATGAGATTGTAAATTCACTATTAAATGATACTGCCAAAATTGCAATTCTGTCAAGAAAACTTTCATATCAAGAGCTAAAGGCTTTTCATTCAAAAAAAATAAATCCAAGAGTCACTCCGTTTGCAAAAGATGCCGTAGCTTTTATTCGAAGTAAAACTGCTACGGATACATTAATCGCTTTACAAGATATTGTCGCTTTTTTAAATGGAAAATCTATTCCAAGTATTAAAGGGTTGGTTTTTGACAATCCTAACTCAAGCGCGGTTCGCTATATAAATGAAGTTTCAGGAATTACAGTTACTGCTCAAAAAAATGTTTTTTCATTGAAGAGCAATGAAGAAGTCATTAAATATGTGGCAGAGCATAATGGCATGATTGGTATTATTGGCATGAATTGGATTTTACAGCCACCATTAGATTTGCAGCAGTTTGTTGATAAAGTAAGTGTTTTAGCTGTAAAAGGAGCTGACAAACAAGGCTATTTTTATCCGACACAAGATAATTTAGCGCTAGCCAAATATCCTTTGGCACGCGATTTGTATATTGTCAATTGTCAGGGATATTCCGGACTAGGAATGGGATTTGGTTCTTTCCTTACAGGTGAAAGAGGACAACGCATAATTTTAAAGTCGGGATTACTTCCTATCCGCACACCAGGGAGAAAAATACTAATACGAAATACAATTACTAAAGATAAAAATTAATTAGAATGATGAACAAGTTTAAAATATTCAGCTTAGCATTAGTAGCAACTACTGTTGCCAATGCGCAAGATTTAGAACCAGCGAAAAAGGCTATTGATGCTGAACAATTTGAGAAAGCTAAATCGCTATTGAAATCAGCCATACAAGCAAAACCAACTAATGGCAAGGCCGCATTTCTTCTAGGCACAGTTTATCTAAAGCAAAATATTGCTGATTCAGCGAAAATATATTTCGAAAAGGGATTGTCAGGCGCTGATGGAGCAAGATTTAACACTATTGGTCTCGCTCAGATTGATTTGGATGCCGACAATAAATCAGCAGCTCAAGCCAAATTTGATATGGTAACGAAAGAGCTCAAAAAGAAAGATATTGAAGAGCATGTTTATATTGCTCGTGCATATTTGAATTCTGATAAACCAGATTATAAAAGTGCTATTGCGGTTTTGAAAAAAGCAGCGATGATCAATCCAACTGATGCTCAAGTACAATTAGCTTTAGGCGATGCTTATTACGGCGAAAAAAATCAAAATGATTCTTATGTGGCTTATAGAAACGCGTATCAGTCAGACAATACATTATTGCGAGCCAAAATGCAATTAGGCGTTTTATTGAAGGGTGCAAAAGCATATACAGAGGCAGTTAAAGCTTATAATGAAGTAATTGCCATCAATCCAAATTATGGTCCTGTATATCGCGAATTGGCAGAAACGCATTATTTATGGGGTAATAATGTTCCAAAAACCTATGAAGAAAATATCAGAAAAGCATTAGCCTTTTACGAGAAGTATTTGACTCTTACTGATTATTCTATTACTTCACGTATGCGACATGCTGACTTCTTAATCTTAGCAAAAGATTATAAAGCTCTAGAATTAGAGGCAAATGCAATGAAAGAGTTAGATGGCGTAAATCCTAGAATTCTTCGTTACTTAGGTTATTCAGCTTATGAAAATGGTAATGTTGATATCGCATTGAAATCACTACAAGACTATACTGCAAATTCTTCAAATAAGATTATTGCACGTGATTATTTATATTTAGGTCAAGCCAAAATTAAAAAAGGAGTAAGCGCTGATGGCAAATCAGTTGATCCAATACAGTTAGAATCTGGTATTGCGGATTTAAAAAAAGGTGTTGAAATGGAACCTTTAGCAGTAAATGAATTAAATGAAGTAGGTAAGAAATTGTATGAGGTGAAATTATTTGGAGCAGCCGCAGCTGTATTCGAAATTGCTACATCAAACCCAGAATCTAAAAATTATTTAATTGATAATTTTTATCTAGGAAATGCAATATACTACAACAGTACTTTTCAAGGTGCTAAAGTTGATCCTATTCAACTTCAAAAAGGCGACGCTGCATACGGAAACGTAATCACAGCTTCACCTGCAACTCAGGAAGCTTATATCTTTAGAGCAAGAATAAACAAGTTGCTTGAAAATGATGA
>Ga0105047_10001079_pt1 | contig 48026 bp, 38 predicted proteins | sample MAT04_FD_78384 | JGI IMG/M metagenome (GOLD analysis project Ga0105047, IMG submission 78384) | Freshwater microbial communities from Lake Fryxell liftoff mats and glacier meltwater in Antarctica - MAT-04 (megahit assembly) | ecosystem: Environmental > Aquatic > Freshwater > Ice > Liftoff...
GATCGATACCCCATACAGGCCGCCGACCAACTCATTGTCGGCCCAGACTTCGACCGAGTGGGCCCATCCGGCCAGGTGCATCCGCTGGTAGGCCTCCACGAGCTGCGGGAGGATCCAGGTGCTCGGCCGAGACTCGGTGCGGCACGCGCAGGCGCGAATGACGTCGGCAAAGGCCGAATTCACCCGAACTTCGTAACCACCCCGCCGCATTCGCTTGGCGAGAGAGCGGTGGATGATCAGCTCGTCGAGCTCGAGGATGGCGCGCGGGTCCGGGCAGAACCAAGTGAGCATCCGCTGTACCGGCCACGGGAATATTCCGGTTCGATATGCCAGCAACAGTCTCTCGGTGGACAGGTCACCGCCCACCGCGATGAGTCCATCCGGACTCGCCGACTCCGAGTCCGGAAATCGCAGCTGCGGTCCGAGAAAAGCGACCATCGACGAGAACTCTACCAGGGATGAGTTGCGATACTCATCGAAACATGCCATGTCACTTACATGAGTCTCGACAACGCTACCAAAGAGCTACAAGCAGCGCTGGCAAAGCTGCGCGAGGGCCACACCCTCATTTCACAGCAAATCGCCACTCTCGAGTCCTTTCTGTCCGGAATGGGGAGCTTGCCCAAGCGCCGCGGCCGTCCCCCGAAGGTGCTCTCCGCCGCCGCCGCTCCTGCCGCCGCGCCCGCCGCCGCTCCCAAGAAGCGTGGCCGCCCCAAGAAGAACGCCGCGCCGGTCATCACCACCAAGAGCGGCGTGAAGCGCAAGAAGCCCAACTGGTCCAGCGACGCCCGCGAGGCCGCCCGCAAGCGCATGCAGGAGTACTGGGCCCAGCGCCGCAAGGGCTAAGGAGCCAGATAGCCGGGTCCCTGTTTCCTGCGCTCGCCTCTCGCCTTGGCTTCCTACGCCGCCCCGAGCTCTCCACTCGCGAGCACGCCCACCGGCCGATACCTCAGCGCTTCGGCGATCGCGGAGAGTGGCACTCTCTCCACCCCCTCGAGATCGGCGATCGTCCGCGATACTTTCATCGCTCGCTGAACCGCGCGCGCGGACAGACCCATCTTCTCCACTGCTTTTTCGAGGAGCTTCTTCGCCTCCGGCGTGAGCTCCACGGCTTCGCGCAATCTTCGACCGTCGAGGTGCGCGTTGGCCGCGACGCCGCGCGCCCGCGCCCGCGATCGCGCCGCGGAGACGCGCGCGCTGACCTCGGCGGTGCTCTCGCCGGCGCGTCCGTCGATGAGCTCGCCGGCCGGCACCGCGGGGACCTCCACCACGAGGTCGATGCGATCGAGGATCGGCCCGGAGACGCGGGAGAAGTATCGCCGCACTCTCTCCACGTCGCAGGCGCAGCGCCCCGATGGGTCGCCCCACCAGCCGCACGGACATGGGTTGGCCGCGCCGACCAGCATGAACCGCGCGGGCATTCGCACGTGCTGGCGGACGCGCGCGATCGCGATCTCCTGATCCTCGAGCGGCACGCGCAGCGACTCGAGCACGCGCCGCGGCACCTCGGGTAGCTCGTCGAGAAACAGCACGCCCTCATGCGCGAGAGAGACCTCGCCGGGGCGGATCGGCGTGCCGCCACCCACCAGCGCGGCCTCGCTGAGAGTGTGGTGCGGCGCGCGAAACGGTCGTGTCTCGATGATCCCGCCGCCGATCGTCAGGCCCGCCGCCGACCAGACCCGCGTGACCTCCAGCGACTCTTCGAGCGCGAGCGGAGGCAACAGTCCTGGGAGCCGCCGGGCGAGCATCGTCTTGCCGCTCCCCGGCGGCCCGACCATCAGCAGGTTGTGCGCGCCCGCGGCGGCGACCTCGAGCGCACGGCGAGCGAGCGGCTGCCCGCGCACGTCGGACAGGTCGAGAGCGCAGGCGAGCGGCGGTTTGCGCGGCCGAGCGACGTGCGGAGCGATGAGATCCTCACCGCGCAGGTGCCGCAACAGATGCGTGAAGCTCTCCGGCGCGATCACGATCAAGCCGGGGATCGCAGCGGCCTCGTCGGCGTTCGCGGGCGGCACGATCACCGTCGTCAGTCCGTTCGCGCGCGCCAGCGCTGCGGCCGCCAGCGCGCCGCGAATGGGTCGGAGGGTGCCGGTCAGCGCCAGCTCGCCGAGCGCGAGGGAGGTCGCGATCGCGTCCCTGGGCAGGTGATTCGTGGCGACCAGCAGCGCCAGCGCCATCGGCAGGTCGAGCGAGGCGCCATCCTTACGCACGTCGGCGGGCGCGAGGTTGATGGTGACCTTCTTGTGCGGCAGCGCCAGGCCCGCGGCGCGGATCGCCGCCTGGATCCGGTACCTCGCCTCCTGCACCGCCGCGTCGCCGAGCCCGATCAAAGACAGCACCGGGAGCCCGTCGGCGAGCTCGACCTCGACCTCGATCGCGCGTGCGTCGACGCCGACCAGGGCCGCGGTATGTGCGACTGCGATCATGCGCAGTGCGCTACGCAAGCATCACGCCACCAAAAAACGGAAAATGAGCAGGAAAGCGGCGCATTGTCCGTCCGAATATCGGACCGTCCGGAAAGCGGACGGACGCCCAATGGAAGGCTTTTCAGTTCGCGTCGGCGGCTCGGCGCGCAGCCCGCAGCTCCTGCTCCAGCACCTTCAGCGTCACGCCCCGCTTCTCCGCGACGTACCCGAAGAAGGCTTCGCTCGTGAGCAGGTGCATCGACGGCCCGACCCAGATCGCGATGCGCACGCTCGGCCCGCCGATCGGCCCATACTTACGGGAGTCGAGATAGTTCGACAAAAGCTGCGCGCGCGGCTCGAGCCAGTCGCTGCCATCGGTGGGGGGGACCACCTCGTAGATCAGCGCGCGGCCATACTCGTCTTCCAGGGTGGCGCGCACCTCGTCCAGGATGGCGGTGGCCTCGTGTCCGGGGACGACGCGTTCGGCGAGAGCGAGGAGATCAATCACGGGGCTCCTCCGCCAGCAGGCCGATGAGATCGTGCGGATCGATCGGCTCGCCGTCGCGCCGGATCTCGAAGTGGAGGTGCGGTCCCGTCGATCGACCCGACGAGCCCATCAGCCCCACTGCGTCGCCGGCCTGGATCGCGGTGCCTTCGCGCACGAGCACGTCGCGCAGGTGCCCATAGACCGTCTCGATGCCCGCGGTGTGCTGCAGCACCACCGCCTTGCCGTAGCCGCCCATCCATCCGGCGTGCACGACCGTGCCTGCGCCCGAAGCGATGACCACGTCGCCGGTGCTGCCGCCGAGATCCAGGCCGGCGTGGAAGCGCAGCTCGGGCTTCAGCGGATCGTGTCGCGTGCCGAAGCTGCTGGTCACGATGATCGGCGCGACGGGCCAGTCGAAGCTCGGGCGCCGCTCGTTGCCGCGCGCGAGACGGATGTGGTGACCGATCAAACCGAACACGTTTCCGAGGTGCTCGGCGACGGCGGGCGGGCACGGCCCGAACTGCGCGATGGTGAGATCGAGCTCGACCTCGGTGCCGACGCGCGCGCGCAAAAGTGTTCGCCGATCGACGGGCCGTCCCACGGCCAGACCCTTCTCGAGGGTGGTCGCGAGGCCCAGCCAGACGTCCTGCACGTCGACCGGCCAGCCGCTCTGGGGGGCATGACGCACGGCGACGGCCTTCCGTTCAGCGGGGAACGCCGTCAGCGCTTCGTCGGTCGTCCGCGGGCCGCGCAGCGCTGGCACTTCGATGAGCTTGGCGATGGGACGCTCGGTGATCGGCTCATCGCGCCAGCGATCGGTCGTCGCGCAGGCGCTCGTGATCAGCGCGATCATCACCCGGGTGGCCGTCCGTAACCGCACTTCTGTACTCATAGCCGAGACTTCGAAATACCGCCTAGATCTGCCAAAAAGCACACATTCTCCGACCCTTGCCTGCACGCCCTCGCGGCCAGGTGACGTATTTGCCGGGTGATGGAGAGCACTTACCTTGCCGTCCCGGAGCCAAGCGCCATGACCCGATCCTTTCGCACTCAAAAACTCCTCCCGTTCCTCTTTCTTGCCGTCGCAGCGTTGCCCAAGTGCAGCTGCGAAGAAGGCACGATCAACCGCGCGAAGAGCGAGATGAACCTGACGTTCGTCGAGATCGACTCGTGCACGATGGCCGCGATCCCGCGCCGTCTGCCCGACGCTTTCGGCATGGACATCGGTTCGAACGACGTCGGCTCGCGCGGCGATCGCGTCTTCGAGCTGCGTTCGAAGGGCGACAGCAACCTGACCGTGAGCTCGGTCGAGCTGGTCTGCACGACGTGCCCGACTGGCGAGCCCGATGCGGAGTTCACCCTCGAGGTGGTCGACGGCGCCGGGATGGCCGCGGTGCTGCCGTCCTCGTTCGCGCCCAACACCGACCTCGCGGCTCTGACCATCACCGTGCATTACGCCGCCTCCGACATGATCGCCGATCGCGTCGAGCTCGTCGTGAAGAGCGACGATCCCGATCGCGAAGAGGTTCGTTTCGCGCTGGTCGCCGGCAAAGGCAAGCTCGAGGCGTGCGTCGAAGGCAACTGCAGCGCGTCGGCCATCGACTTCGGCGACGTGTCGCGCGATCCCCCGATGACCTCCACCAAGAAGGTGACCCTGAAGAACGTCGGCGAGGGTGACCTCCAGCTCTTCGACGTGAAGCTCGACGTGCTCAGCCAGGAGTTCTGCGCGCCCGAGGCCACCACGCTCCCCGAGGGCTTCAGCGAGTGCCAGACGGTCAACAAGTGCCTGATCCTCGGCCCGGGCGAGTCCTACGACGTCAACGTCAGCTACACCCCGCGCGACGGCGGTGACGACACCGGCTTCCTGCAGGTCCGCTCGACCGATACGTCGACCAACACCATCACGATCCCGATCAACGCGCGCGGCGCGGGCCCCGGCCTCTGCGTCTGCGTCGTGGACGGCGCCGCCTGCGTCCCCGCGGGCAACATCGACTTCGGCGCGGTGGGCGTCGGCGCGGCTTCGACGAAGACCGTGCGCATCGTCTCCTGCGGCACGCAGGACTCGAACCTCGGCGAGGCCGTGCTCGAGACGGATCCGAACAACTCGCTCTACTTCACCGGTCCGGAGTTCTCGATCACCCGCCCGTTCATGCTCGGAACCGTGCCCTCGGGCATGTTCAGCGAGGGTGAGATCACGTACCAGCCCGCGGGCCCCGGCGTGCACAAGGGTGGCTTCCGCTTCGCGCTCCAGGGCGGCAACCCGTCGTGGATCCCACTGAGCGGCCAGGCCGCCACGTGCGACCTCCAGGTGTTCCCGGACATGGTCAACTTCGGCACCGTCGGCTCCGGCGGCAGCACCGATCGCAACGTGGTGATCGTGAACAACGGCGCGCGTGACTGCACCGTCTCGGCCATCACCGACCCGGCCAACGCGGCCTTCACGTTCGTCGCCAAGCCGACCCTCCCGTTCACGGTGGCGCTCGGACAGTCGATCAACCTCGCGGTCCGCTACACCGCGCCGACGCGCGCGATGCCCGCGCCGGATATGTCGAGCTTCGACGTCACCTCCGATGGATCGACGCCAAACCACCCGGTGACGCTCACCGCGCAGGGCGGCGGCCAGGCGGTCTGCGACGTCGAGGTGCTGCCGAACAACGGCTCGTCCACCGGCATGCGCCACGGCACGCTGAACTTCGGAGCGACCAACATCGGCTACACCAAGGTGCTCGGCATCCGCATCACCAACAACGGCACGGCCAACTGCTCGCTGCAGAACGCCACGCTGATGAGCACGGCGGGCACTCAGTTCCGCGTCGCGATCCCGGCCAACCGCATGATCAGCCCCGGCACCGCGCTGGTGGTCGACGTCACGTTCGCGCCGACGCAGCCCTCAGCCTTGCCGTTCGGCTACACACCGCTGGCGCACTCGGTCGAGGTGTCGCTGGCCGGTCCCGGCCTGATGACCACCGCGTACTCGATCGGCCTCTCGGCCCGCCCGACTGTCGCGACGATTGACATCATCCCTGACGAGCTCGACTTCGGCGTCGTGACCTGGGAGCGCCCGATCGCGGCCGAGATGAACCGCAGCTCCTGCGGCTCCGAGGCGCGCCAGGTGCGCGTCTACAACTCGGGCACCGGCCCGCTCGAGATCACCAGCATCGAGATCGAGGCGGGCTCGGATCCGCTCTTCCGCATCACCGCCGTCCGCAACAGCGGCGCGAACGTCAACGCACCGTACATGATGACGGTGGCCCCGGGCGCCTTCGCCGAGGTGGACGTGCGGTTCTTCCCGACGCGCGCCATGCCGGCGGGCCACCGCGGCAACCTGGTCGTGAACAACAGCGCGACGATGGTCTCGACCGTCCCGCTGCGCGGTGAAGGCACCTCCAACACGCGCCAGACCGACAACTTCTCGCAGCTCGCCGACAACAAGATCGACGTCCTGTGGGTGGTCGACGACTCGGGCTCGATGTCCGAGGAGCAGACCGCGCTCACCCAGAACTTCGCCTCGTTCATCCAGATCGCGGACATGGCGAACGTCGACTACCAGGTCGGCATCGTCACGACCGACACGGACTCGGCGAACCGCTCGGGCAAGCTGGTCGGCAGCGGCGCCAACAAGATCGTCCGCCGCAACACCGCGCCCTCGCCGGGCCAGGTCTTCACCCAGAACGGCAACGTCGGCACCAACGGCAGCGGCGAGGAGAAGGGCCTCTCGGCCGCGAAGCTCGCGCTCGAGCCGCCGATTCGCGACGTCGAGAACGCGGGCTTCCTGCGCGCCGACGCCCGCCTCGCGGTGGTCATCGTGTCCGACGAGGAGGACTACTCCGCGGGCACCGTCGGCCTCTACGTGGACTTCTTCCGCAACATCAAGGGTTTCAGAAACCCGCAGCTGGTGTCGCTGAACGCGATCGTCGGCGATCCGGGCAGCGGCTGCGCGACGGCCGAGGCGGGTGATCGCTACGCCGACGCGGCCAACCAGCTCAACGGCCAGATCGAGTCGATCTGCACGGCGAACTGGGCCCCGATGCTCTCACGCCTCGGCCTCGGCGTGTTCACGCTGCGGACCGCGTGGACCCTGAGCCGCAACGCAGATCCGGCGTCGATCGCGGTCACCGTGAACGGCATGAACGTCCCGCGCAACGCCACCAACGGCTGGACCTACGACGCCGCGTCGAACTCGATCGAGTTCCACGGCACCGCGGTGCCGCAGCCGGCCCAGCCGATCGTGGTGCAGTACGGCTCGCTCTGCCTGATGTAATATCCGGGCGCCTTGGCGCCACCCAGCGACGACGACCCCAGTGACGACGAGACCGGGCCCCGCTTCCAGAAGAGCGGGCGCCTCGGTCGCTTCGTCAAGATGGGCGGCCTCGCGGCCTCCATCACCGCCGACACCGTCAAGAAGCGCATCGGCAGCGCCTTCCAGAACGAAGAGCAGAAGGCCGCCAGCGCGCGCGATCTGGTGACGGACTCCGCCCAGAAGATGGTCCGCACGATGGGCGAGATGAAGGGCGCGGCGATGAAGGTCGGCCAGATGCTCTCCGTCTCGCCGGGCGCGATGCCGAAGGAGCTCATGGACGAGCTCAAGTCCCTGCAGAAGGACTCGCCGCCGATGCCCTACGAGATGGTGGCGAAGGAGATCGAGAAGGGCCTGGGGCGCTCGCTGGTCGACGCGTTCCGCTTCTTCGATCCGAAGCCGCTCGGCGCGGCGTCGATCGGGCAGGTCCACGAGGCCAAGCTCTTCGACGGCCGGCGCGTCGCGGTGAAGGTGCAGTACCCGGGGATCGCGGACACGCTCGAGTCCGATCTCAAGAACATCTACACGATGATGCAGATGGGGCGGGTGGTGGCCGAGAAGGCCCACCTCGACGCGGTGTTCGAGGAGCTGCGGAAGGGGATCCTGGAAGAGGCCGACTATCTGAAGGAGGCGGACAACCTCCGCAAGTACGGCGCGATCTTGCGCGAGCACCCGCGCATCGTGGTGCCCGACGTGATCGACGAGCTCTCGACGCAGACGGTCCTGACCATGACTTACCTGGAGGGGACCAAGCTCGACGAGGCGCTGGAAAAGATGCCGGAAGAGCAGAAAAACCAGGTCGCGCGTGATTTCTCGGAGACGTTCGTGTGGATGTTCCACGAGCGGCAGATCATCCACGCCGACCCTCACCCCGGTAACTATCTGTGGATGCCCGACGGCCAGATCGGGTTCCTCGATTTCGGGTGCTTTCGGGAATTCGACCCCGACTTTACCGATCATTTTCTCGGTGTCCTGGTCGCGAAGTGGACCCACAAGAAGGCGGCGCTCCGGCCGCTCCACGACGCGATGGGATTCAAAGCGATGCACGGCTCGGCCGGGCTGACCAACCAGCAGCTCGACGAGCTCACCGACATCGTGCTCTCGCCGTTCCTCTACGATCGAGAGTTCGACTGGGGTGAGTGGGAGCCGCAGAAGCCGCTCGAGGCGTACGTGAAGGCCAACCTCGGGATGCTGAAGTACGCGGCACCCGCGCAGTCGATCTTCTACTTCCGTGTCTGCGCCGGCATCTGGGGCTTCCTGAAGCGCTGTCGCGCGAAGGGGAACTGGTTTTTGGTCGCGCAGGCGATGGCGAAGAAGCGGCAGCTGATGTGAGCAAGCCCAAAGGCGAAGTGGAGGGCTCCGCCCGACCGAGCCGACGGCGCGCAGTGAGCGCAGCGAACGAAGCCCAATGAAGCGCGCCGGGCTCGCGGCGATCCAGGCAGGCCGCGCGACCCTCGAAGCGGTGCTGGAGATCGGCGTGGTCACGATGATCACGCGCGGCGGTCCGGTCGCGCCGCTGGTGGTCCTGCGGATCGTGGAGGAGCTCAGCGTCGGCAGCTTGAGTGACTGGGCGACCACCGGGATCCTCGGCAAAAGAAGGGTGAGAACGGCCTCCGATGCCCTGCTCGTCGGGATGAAGCGGGTCGGTTTGCCGCTCGCGGTCGGCGGCGGACCGGCGCTGATGGTCGGCTATCTCGCCTCGCATGGCGGATCGGTCGCGGCGGTGCTGGTGGCGGCGGCCTCGGCGATGGTCGGGGCGGTGACCGCGCTGTGGATCCATCTGGCGAACGGGGCCGGCTATCTCGGCGCGGGCGTGGGGGCGCGGAAGCTCCCGGCGCTGATGGGCCTCGTCGCGGTGATGGCGCTGTTCTGGGCGGCGTCGGCGGTGGCTTCGGCGCTGGTCCCGCACGACGACGTCGCGCGGCTGGTCGCGGTGAACGTGATGAGCATGTTCACGCGGCCGTGGATGCTCAGCGTGTGGATCAGGTCCGCGGCACCAGAGCCACCCCGATCGCCTGCTCCAGCTCCGCCATCGTGAGGCTCTCCAGGCCGCGCTCGGGCGCCTCCACCAGGCGCAGCGGCTCGGGCCGGCGCGAGCCGCGCGGCTTGGTCGAGTCGCCGTGTGGCGCGCGCACGAACACCCGCCCATCGGCGATGTGATCGAACACGAACATGCGCTCGCCGCCGTCGTAGAGCAGCGTCACGTACGCGGGTGGGACGCGGCTCGGATCGTCGCCGACGCGCTCGAGGTGACGGAGCGCGGCCGTGGCGCCCGCCGCGACCGTCACGCCCACGCCGTAGAGGTGCCCGAGCACGCGCGCGGTGACGTCGGCGTCGAGGCCGTGGCCACCGGGCATCACCAGGCCCGATCGATTGGGGCCGCTCCTCGGGTGGGCCAGGCCGACCAGCGACTCGAGGCCCAATCGGAGCGGCGTTTCTCGGCCTTTGAAGGTGGCGCCACGGCTGCGCAAGAGATCCGCGAGATCGATCTCGCCGTCGCCGGCCAGCGCTGCGACCAGATCTCCGGTCGAGAGCGATCGCCACAGCCGCACGTACTCGGCCGGCGCGGTGTCGGCCAGGCCGAACTCCAGCGCGCCCAGCACGCCGTCGGGGCCCTCCTCGAGCAACATCGCTTCGGGGTGGGCGATCGAGGCGAGCACGATCTCCATCGCGTGCGGCTGATCGAGGCCGCCGCTCTCGATGCGCGAGGCGAGCGTCTTCTGCTTGGCCAGCCCGACGAGCTCGCCGAGCAGCGTGCCGTCGTGGAGATCGCGATCCTCCAGCGCCGTCTTTCCGTGCAGCGGGCGCTCGGCGATGTCGGCGAGCACCGACTGCTGGGGCGGCCGCAGCAGCGCGAACAGCTCGAACAGCATGCCGCGCTCGCTCGTCGCGAGGCGGGTCAGCGGCGCCTTCTCCAGCAGCCGCGCGGCGGCGCGCATGGTCTCGATCTCGCGGGGTGAGGCGCCGATCGTCGCCAGCAGCCGCGCTCGCTCGTCGGTCGCGAGGCGGGCCAGCTCCGGGGCGTGCACCACCCGCTCGAGCGCACGCTTCGGGGAGGCGTGCGGCTCGGAGTCGCCTTCGAGCTCACCGGCCAGCACGCGATCGAGCGCGGCGAGCGCGCGATCCTCGATCACGCCTCGATACGGCTTGAGGAGCGGGCTCTGCGTGACCGAGGTGCGCGCCTCGGCCCGCGCGATCTTGGCCTTCTGCGCCAGGAGGCCGACGCCGTCGGTGCCGAGCTGCTCCATGCGCGCGCGGGGCTTGGCGGCGCTTGGGCGCTCGGTGGGGGCCTGATCGGGCGGCTGGACGACCTTCTTCGTGGGGCCGCGATCGGCCGCGGTCGCGCCGCGATCGGGGGCCAGGCGGGGCACGGTGCTCTTGATGACGGAGACCGAGGGACGCTGGGGGACCGATGGGCGCTGGAGCAGCTCGGGGACCGGACGCGCGACCGCGATCTCGGTCTGCTCCTCGTCGGCGAACGCGTTCGAGGGCCGCACGGTGAGCGCGTCGGCGTTGACGGTCGGATCCTCGCCCATCGGCTCGCTGCGCTTGCGCCCGATCTGCGGGTTCTTCGCGCGCACGCGGATCTGCTGGGTCTCCTCGAAGTCGTCGGGCTTCTTGCTCATCGGGCCACCGTGGCCGACGCGGTCTTCATCTGCTCGAGCGAGCTCCAGTCGAAGGCCGCTTCGATCGCCGCGAGCTCCTCGTCATAACCGTTCTTGGTCACCTGGTCGCGCAGCCCGAGGAGCGAGTGGCGCGGGATGTCGGCGGAGGCCCAGTTCACCAGCCAGTTGGGCAGCGATCCGCCCGGATCGGCCTGCACCTGGTACGTCACCTCGACCAGCACCGGGCCGAGGTACTGCATGTGCCACGAGCCGCGCACCTTGGGCATGCGCACGACGCCGTCGACCGGAGGCTGCCGCGGATCGGAGGTCTCCTTGAAATTGAGGGTGACGGTGCGCTTCGCGAGGTCATGCGTCGCGGCGGCGTCGAGCACCACGTCGCGATCGCTCACGATGAAGTTCGGGCTGTCGGTGCGGTTGTAGATGATCATGCGGTTGCCGGGCAGCCGCTCGATCGCGCGGTTCTCGGCGCAGCTCGCCATCCACTCGGTCTTGCGCTTCTGATCGCGGAGCACCGCGAGGATCTTCTTGAGCGGCGCCTTCACCACGCCGCGGCCGCGGAACTCGACCAGCGAGGTGCCGACGACCTCGCGCTGCCAGACCACGATGCCGTCCTCGTCGGTGAGCTGCTCCCACTGAGGAGCAGCGGAGGCCGGACCCGCCAGCGCGAGCAGGATGAGCCAGCGGCACTCCATAGCGATGTCGGGATATACCGAGGCCGAGCGAGCTTGTCACTCGCTCTGCTGGATCACGAACGCGAGGCCCCGGCCGGGGAGGCCGCAGTCGCCGCTGCCTTCGCAGACCCCGTCGGCGGCGGCCAGGATCTCGACCACCTGGCCGTAGGACAGCGGGCCGTGGACGCGGACGCCGAAGCGCCCGGCGCGGCTGGCGCCGACCCGCTCGCGGAGCTGCGCGAGCTTCACGACCGAGCCGCCGATGCGCACGCCGCTGGCGTCGATATCGATCGTGCTGGCGCTCTCCTCGACGGTCCCGAGGGTGACCGGGAGCGAGGACTGCACCAGCGCGTTCGGGTCGCTGGGCAGCTTGCGATCGATGACCCACTGGAACTCGGTCGCGCCCTTCGTTTCGAGGAACTTCATGACCCCGAGGAGGGTGCCGAGATCGGCGGCGGCGCCCGCGACCAGGAGCGGCCGCGCACCCTCGGGGATCGGGTTGGCCATCGCCTGCGTCTCCCAGCCGGGCATCAGCTGGCCGTCCTCGAGGCCGGTGATGGTCTGTGCGCCGAGCTGCACGCGATCGCGACCCACGATGAGCGAGGGGCCGTTGCCGAGCGCCCGGCCCGCGGGGAGGGCGGGCGGCTGGACCTCGCCGCTCTCGATGTGCAGCTGCGGCCAGCCGGCGTACGAGAGGGGCAGGGCGTTGGCGACGCGCAGGTCAGTGGCCTGCGTCAGCACGTAGACCGCCGCGGCAGAGAGCGCCATGAACGCGATCGTCGCGGCGAACGCCGGTCGCAGGCTGGTGGACGGCGTGAGCAGCGCGAGGAGCTTCGCGGCCTGCGGAGCGGTGGCCTCGGGCGCGGCGGCGGCGGTGCCGTGCACGAAGGCGCGGATCGCGCGGGCCTCGCGGACCTCCGAGCGCAAGAGCGCGTAGCGGCAGACCGCCACCAGCGCGGCGACGAAGATCAGCAGCGTGGAGTAGACGGCGCCCTCGGACACCCCGACAAAAGCAGCGGGAATAGACTGCACGGCCGAGACGTACGCGGACGCGGGCTCCAGGCCCTCGAGCGCGCGCGGCAAAGCGGAGATCTGATCGGCGGCCCCGAGCAAGCACGCCGCCAGCGGGCTCAGCGCGCTCACCGCGATCAGCACGTCGATGGCGATCGCGCGCGGACCGGGCGGCGCGAGATCGGCCTTGCTCACGGTGGCGATCGCCGAGGTGAGCGCTTCGTCCACGCCTTTGTGTGCGATCAGCGCGCGATCGAGGGTCGCCGCCGCCTCGCCGATCGGGCCGCTCAGCTTGAGCACCGCGTCGCTGCGGGTGTTCGGGCCCATCATCAGATCGAGGACCGTCGCTTCGCGCCACCAGGCGTAAACGACGTAAAAAAGAGCGCCGAAGAGCACCGTGAGGCCCAGCGCGAAGGCGGTCCCGGCCGGGCTCATCGCTGCTCCTTGCGGCTGCGCGACGGAGCGGGCGCGTTCATCTGGAAGACGAGGATGGCAACGCAGGCGCCCCGCACCCGGCGGCGCGCGCTGATGCCGAGGCGCACGATCAGCGCGACGGCCACGAGCACGAGCGGGGCGAGGAGCCCCATGCTGGCGAGGAGCGCGCCGGCGTCGGTGGCCATGCTCGAGGTCGGCGCGCTGGAGCGCATGGCGATGATCGAGAGTGGGCCCTGGATCGCGGCCACCGCGGCGATCGCAGCGAACACGATGTCGAGGCCCACCGCGTGCGCGCGGTTGTCGGGTCGATCGCCGGCCAGCGCGTCGACGAGGGGCTTGGCCCAGCCGCCGCTCGCGCGGGCCAGAACACGGGCCTCCTGCGCGTGGCCGTCGGTGGCGAGGGTCTGGATGCGATCGATGCCCTGGATCAGGCGGCGCCGGCGGAAGAACGCGAGGCCCAGCGCGAGGACGACCAGGAACAGCCCGACGCCGAGCGTGCGCATGCCGAGCGGCGTGGCGACCAGGGCCAGCGCGCTCACCGGGTCCTCGGCGAGGCCAGGGCTTCGAGGAGCGGACCCTTCAGCGCGAGCACGATCTCGGTGCTGGCCAGGAGGAACGCCGAGATGAGGAGGGCGGCGCCGATCGCGAGCCAGAAGGCGACCCAGACGCGTGAGGCCGGCGGGGGGACGAGCTCGAGCGCGTTCTCGGAGCTGGAGTCCTCCACCGGCGACAACGTCGGGTGAGAATGAGTTGGCGTCAAGATCCGCGCGCGTCAGGTCCCCCGGAGCGCCGCCCCGGTGTGGGACCCGGCGGTTCGCATCACCTCCCCGACCGTCCCCTCGACCACCAGCCGACCCCCGCGCGCCCCGCCTTCCGGCCCAAGATCGATCACGTGATGCGCGTGTCGCACCAGCTCCAGGTGGTGCTCCACGACGAGCAGCGTCACCCCCCGCTCGATCAGCGCCGCAAACGCGCCCAGGAGCTGCTCCACGTCGCGCTGGTGGAGGCCGGTCGTCGGCTCGTCGAGCACCAGGAGCGGGTGGCCTTCGGTCTTCTCTGCGAGGTGCGCGGCGAGCTTGAGCCGCTGGGCCTCACCGCCGCTGAGCGTGCTGGTGGTCTGGCCGAGCGCGAGATAGCCCAGCCCCACGTCGCGCAGCGGCGCCAGGCGACGGCGGATAACGGGGTGCTCGGAGAAGCGATCCCAAGCCTCGTCGACGGTCAGCGCGAGGACATCCGCCACCGTCAGCTCGTGCCACTTCGCCGCCAGAACCTTCTCGGAGAAGCGCTTTCCGCCGCATGACTCGCAGGTCATCGTGAGGTCCTCGAGGAACTGCATGTCGACCGTGACCGTGCCCAGGCCCTCGCACGCTTCGCAGCGTCCACCCACCGAGTTGAACGAAAAATCCCGGGGCTCGAGGCCCATCCGCCGCGCATCGCCCGACGACGCGAGCACGGTGCGAATGGCGCTCCACGCGTCGAGATACGTCGCCGGGATCGAGCGGGACGATCGCGCGAGCGGGCTGGTGTCGATGACGTGCAGCGCGGAGATGCGGCCGTGGCCCTCGATCGCCCGCACCGCCGCGGGATCGAGCGCCGCGCCGCTCAGCGCGCGCGGCAGGTTCTTCGCCAGCACCTCGTGCACGAACGTCGATTTGCCGGATCCCGAGACGCCGGTGATGCAGGTCAGCGCGCCGAGCGGGATGCTGGCGTCGAAGCCGGCCAGCGATCGCGCGCAGGCCCCGCGGATGCGCAGCGTCTCGCGCGCCAGCCCAGCGTGACGCGGGAGAGGCTGGACCTTTCCGTGCGATCGGCGCAGCGCCTGATCCGCGGGGGTGCCTTCGAAGACCTTTTTCCCGCCTTTTTTGCCGGCCTCGGGGCCGAGCTCGACCACATGATCGGCGGCGGCGATGAGCTCGTTGTCGTGCTCGACGACGACGACGGTGTTGCCGCCGTCGGCCAGCGCGCGCAGCAGCTCGCCGAGGCGCGCGGTGTCGCGGGCGTGGAGGCCGATCGAGGGCTCGTCCAGCACGTAGAGCGTGCCGGTCACGCCGGCCCCGAGCGCGCTCGAGAGGTGGATGCGCCGCGCTTCTCCGCCGCTCAGCGTGCGGCCCTCGCGTGATCCGGTGAGGTAGCCGAGCCCGACCCGCTCGAGGATCTCCAGGCGCCCGGTGAGGCGCTTCAGCAGCGGGATCGCGCCCGGATCGACCGCCAGCGTCTCGAGCCACGCGCGCAGGGCCTCGATCGGCAGCGCATGTGCATCGGCGATGTTGCGACCGTCGACGCGATACGCGAGCCCGGCCGGCTTGATCTTCGCGCCCCCACACACGGTGCAAGGCACGAAGTCGCGGTAGCGCGCGATCATGATCCGCGCGCCGACCTTGTAGCGCTTGGTCTCGAGGTACGCGAAGAAGCCGCGCACGCCGCTGAAGTCCACGCTCGGATCGGGCGCGCCTTCGAGGATCAGCTGGCGGTGCTCTTCGGGCAGCGCCTGCCACGGCTTCTTCAGGTCGACGCCGTACTTCTTGGCGAGCCTCGGATAGGGGTCTTTCCACTCGGCGTGGCCCGGCGTCGACCACGGCGCGATGACGTCGCCGAGCAGCGATTTCGTGGGATCGGGGATGACCCTCGAATAGTCGATCTTCTGGACGCGGCCGAAGCCCTCGCATTCGGCGCACGCGCCGAGGGGGCTCGATGGGCTGAAGAGGCGCGCCTCGCGGGCCGGCACCTCGAAGCCACATTCTGCGCATGCGGCGCGCGCCAGGAACTGCAGCACGCGATCGGGGAGGTGGACCTCGGCCCGGCCATCACCGAGCGCGAACGCAGCGGCGAGCGACTCGGCGAGGCGAGGTTTGTCGTCGATCACCAGCCGATCCACGACCACCTTCCACGCGCGCGCCTCCAGGCTCGCGAGGTCCACCAGCGCGCCCGTGTCGTCGAGCGCGCGCGCGTAGCCCTCGCCGACCAGCGCCGCGCGGCTGCGCTGGGTGCTGGAGACCGGCGCCACGACCATCGCCTTGCTGCCTTTGTGCTCGGCGACCAGCTGGGCGCGGATCCCGCTCGGTCCGGCGGCAGCGATCGGCCCGTGACCGTTGGGGCAGAAGGGTTTGGCGATCGCGCCCCACAGCAGCTGGAGCAGATCGGACATCTGGCTCATCGATCCGACCGACGCGCGCGCCGACGTCGGCCGCGAGGTCTGGCCGATCGCGATCGCCGGCGGCACGTAGTCGAGTCGATCGATGTCCGGGCGCTCGAGCCGATCGAGGAACTGGCGCGCGTACGCCGAGAGCGACGTCAGGAACCGCCGCTGGGCCTCGGCGTAGAGCGTATCGATGGCCAGCGAGGACTTGCCCGATCCCGACACGCCGGTGACCACGGTGATCTTCCCGAGCGGGAGATCGGCGTCGACGGATCGCAGGTTGTGCGTTCGCGCCCCGCGGATCTCGATGTGCGACCGCCGCATCGCGGGAAGCTAAGCACGCGGCGGTGGTTCGAAAGGAACCTTTCGCAGGGCCACTAGAACCGCCGTCCGACAAAGAGTACTTTCCTCCCGTGGCGAGACTTCCGGAGCGCGTCCGCATCGGTGTGGTCGGCTTGGGCTGGGTGGGCTGCGAGGTTGCCCGCGCAGCGATGGAGGATCCGCGGGTTCGCTTGGTCGGCGTCGTCGATCAGGATCCCGCGAAAGCGGGGCGCGACCTCGGCGAGATCCTCGGCGAAGGCCGGGTCGGCATGGCGATCGACGCCGAGCTCGATCAGATGCTCTCGCGCGCGAGACCCGAGGTCACCGTCCTCTCCACGACCAGCGACGTCGCCGCGCTGCGCCCGCTGCTCGAGCGCTGCCTGGCCAGCGGAACGCACGTGGTCACCAGCTGCGAGAACCTCGCCAGCCCCGAGCTGATCGAGGGCGACTTCGCCCGCCGCATCGACGAGGCCTGCAGGAAGAGCGGCGTCGTCGTGCTCGCGACCGGCGTGAACCCTGGCTTCGCGATGGATCGCCTGCCGGTGATGCTCAGCCAGGCCACCCGCAACATCCGCCGCGTGCGTGTGCTGCGCGTCGTCGACGCCGCCTCGCGCCGCGCACAGCTCCAGGCCAAGGCCGGGATCGGTCTCGGCGCCGGCGAGTTCAGCCGCGCGGTCCACGAAGGCAAGGTCGGGCACGCCGGCCTCGGCGCTTCATTGCGCCTGGTGGCCAAGGGCCTCGGCGTCGCGCTCGATCGCACCGCCGAGACGCTGCGCCCGCTGATCGCCGAGACGCCCTCGGTGTCGTCGGTGCTGGGCCGGGTCGAGACCGGCGGCGTGCGCGGCATCTACCAGGTCGCGCGCGGCTATCGCGGCGACAGCGAGCTGATCACGCTCGAGCTGATCATCGCGCTCGACGAGCCCAACGCGCGCGACGTCATCGACATCGTCGGTGAGCCGCCGCTGCACTTCACGGGCGAGCTGCCCGGCGATCACTGCACGGTCGCGACGGTGCTGTCGGCGATCCCGCTCGTCGTGAACATGATCCCTGGCCTGCGCACCGTGCTCGATCTGCCGGCGGAGCAGCCCGAGGAGCCGCTGGAAGGCGCGCGCGAGTCACTCTCGCCGACGCGCGGCGCGACGCAGCTCCCGCTGGTGCACGGCACCGACCTCACCAACGGGAAGATCACCGGCGTGGTCGAGCCGTCCGTGACGCCGCCGCCGACCGCGCTCAGCCAGGCCCGATCGCGGCGAAAGAAGGCCGTGGCCGAGGTGGCGCGGCAGATCTTCCAGGCCAAGCTGATCGAGCCGACGCCCGCGCGTCCCGCGACGACGCCGCCCGCGAAGGCGAAGCCGGGATCGGCGTCGGCGAAGATCGCGGCCGCGAAGACCAAGAAGGCCAAGCCAGCGGCGGCTGCGGCTCCGCCTGCCGCGAAGAAGAAGAAGCCGGCCGGTAAAAAGCCCAAAAAGGCGTGATCCTCCTCTTCGACATCGACGGCACGCTGGTCCGGTGCGGTGGCGCCGGGAAGGCGGCGCTCGAGCGCGCGTTTCATCGCCTGCACGGCATCGAGGCCGCGCTCGCCGCGGTGCGGCTCGATGGCAGCACCGATCCCGTCATCGTCGACACCGCGTTTCGCGCGCGCTTCGGTCGCTCGCCCACGGCGGCGGAGCACGAGGCGCTGATGGCCGACTACATCGCCGATCTGGCGGTCTCGCTCGCGGCCCGCGAGACGACCTATCGCGTGCTCGGCGGCGTGCACGACCTCCTCGCGGCGCTGGACTCGGCGCGCGATCGCTTCGTGATCGGACTGGCCACCGGCAACGACGAGCGCGGCGCGCGGGCCAAGCTCGCGCCGGCGGATCTCAACCGCTACTTCGCGTTTGGCGGCTACGGCTCCGATCACGGCGACCGCGCGATCCTGGTCGCGCGCGGGATCGAGCGCGGGCAGCGCGCGGCCAAGGAGGCGCTGGGCCGCGACGTGCTGCCGTCCGAGGCCTGGGTGTTCGGTGACACCGAGCTCGACGTGCGGGCCGCCCATGCCGCGGGCGCGCGCGCGGTCGGGGTCCTCGCGGGGTCCAGCAATCCCGAGGCCCTGAAGGCGGCGGGGCCGGATCTGTTGATCGACGGGTTTGACGATCGGCGCTTGTGGACCCACCTCGGCCTCGGTGATCCTCCCGGAGGGGCATGAGCTTCGCCGAGACCATCCGCGATCAGCTGGGCGATCTGCGCGAGGCGCTGAGCCGGGCCGATCGCTTCGCCCGCATGCGGCTGTGGATCGTCGGCGCGCTCGGCATCGACGTGCTGGGGACGCTGCTGGTCGTGCTGCTCTCCGGCTCGCGCACGCTGGCGGTCGACGTGCGGTTCGTCGAGGCGTTCCCGTCGAACCAGGTGATGCTGCAAAACCAGGGTTCCATGCTCTCCGACGTGAAGATCACGATCGACGGCCGCTACACCGCGCACCTCAAGGAGCTACCGCCCGGATCGATGCACGCCGTCGGCCTGGAGATGGATCGCGAGTTCCGCGATGACGCCAAGGTGGCCCCGCCGCGCGACTACAAGCCGCGCATGGTGGTAGTGAGCTCGGGCGTCTCGCGCATCGACATCGACCTCCAGGCCCCGCGCAAATGAGCCTGGACGGGCTCGCGACGGCGCTCGGCCTGGGCGACTCCGCGCAGCCGATCCTCGACACGCTCTCCTCGCTCTACGCCGACCTCGACGCCGAGATCGCCCGCCGCGCTTCCGGGCTGGGATTGCCGTGCCGCGCCGGCTGCGACGCCTGCTGCCACGAGTCGGTGTTCGTGTCGGCGCCCGAGGTGCTGGCGGTGTTTGCGTACCTCCTCGAGCACCGCACGCCCGAGGAGCTCTTTGCGCTCGTCGAACAGATGCGCGCGCTGGCTCTGGAGTTTGCCGACGAGCTCGAGCTGCTCGAGACGATCGAGCCCGGTGACGAGCGCGACGAGGTGGCGGCGCGGGTGAAGTTTCGCTGTCCGCTGCTCGGATCCAGCGGCGCGTGCACGATCTATCCGGCGCGCGAGCTCAACGGCCGCACCTTCGGCCAGGCCTGGGATCGCAAGAAAGGCGGCGCGTACGGCTGCACGTTGACCCACGCGCGCCTGGCGGTGCTCCCGCCCGAGGATGGCCCGCAGATGATCGACGCCCGCGATGCCCGCGCGCGGCTGGCGGCGCTGGTGCCGGGAACGGAGCGAGTCCACGTGTATCCGTGGTGGTTCGCCCGCCACGGTGAGCTCTTGCTGCGTCAGCGCACCGCGTAGATGACGTTGATGTCCCCGAACAGCACGCCCCCGTCGAGCACCGCGATCGAGCCCCGGCCGCGCTGCGCGGAGCCGTCGACCACCGGGCACACCCGGCCCGCGCGCCGCGAGATGCGCACGACGCCGGCCGGTCCGAACGTCCACAGCTGATCGTCGCTCTCGATGAGCGCGGTGATCTCGCCGCCGCTCTGGCCGATCGTTCTTGGTGCTTCGCCCGGCCTTTGCGCGTAGGCGTGGCCCTTGTTGCAGCCGATCAGGAGCGCGCCGTCTCGGCCGAGATCGAGGGCCGAAACAGGCTCGCCGGCGCGATCCGGGAGCTCGATCTCCTTCACCTCGCCGCCGCCGACATCGAACAGCTCGGGCCCGCCGACCAGGCCCGGCTTGAACGCGGTCCGGTCGGGGCCGAGCCAGGCGAGGAGCGCCTCCTTGTCGTCGATCGCATCGCTCGGCTGGTAGAGCACGGTCCAGCGCTCGCCGTCGAAGTGGAGGAGCCAGCCTTCGTTGGTCGCGGCGACGATGTCTGCCGGGCCGCTGGGATCGCGGGCGCCGTCGACGTGACGGACGATCCCCGCTGCGGCGGGCCAGCCGGTCGGCCCGATCGGGACGAGGCTCCCTTCGGGATCGAGCGTGGCGGCGAGGATGCGGCCCTCGCCGCCGCTGAAGAGCCAGATGCGCACGCCGTCGGTGTGGCCGGCGGCGATCATCGGCGGGAGCGGATCGCGGGTCGCGGGCGTGGTGTTGCCGTCGAGATCGATGGTGACCAGGCGGCGCTGGATGCGCGCGAACGCGCGGGTGCCGTCGATGGGCCCGTAGAGCTCGAGCGACGAGGTGGCGGTGGCGACGGTCGCGCTGGTGCGCGGCGGGCAGGGCGGATCGAGCTTGTCGGCGAGCCACTCCGGTATGGCTTCGAGCGGCGTGGACGCGCCGTCGGCCAGCGCGATCTGGGCGATCGGCGCCGGGAAAGTGGGGTGCGCGTCGCCGAGCGGGCCGGGGACGACGCCGAGCGCATCGGGCGCGCGATCGTAGAACAGGGCCATGACCTTTGCGTCGGGGAGGGTCCCGCTGCGGGCCTGGACGTCGAGCGCGATGATCGCGGCGACGTCGGGATCGGTGGCGAGGATCAGCGTCTTCGCTGCGTCGGGGACCACCAGATCGAGCCTCTCCGGGACGCACGCCGCGAGCGCGAGGGCCAAGAAGGCGGCGAGCTTCCTCATAGCGCCAGCACCACGCCCGCCGAGACGCCGCCGGCGCCGAGCCCCAGGCCGAGGCCCCAGAGCGCGCCGTCGTCGAGGAACGCCGAGCCGGCGAGCCAGATCGCGCCGAGCAGACCCAGCCCCACGCCGACGCCGAGCCAGGGCGATCGACCGCGACCGTCGGGCTCGAGGATCGGTGGTCCCAGCGGCGTCGCCGGCTCGCATGGCGCGCCGGCTCGACGCAGGCAGAGCTGGGTCGGCGCGCCGGCGGTGTCGACCGCGCCGGCGATCAGCGCCGCCACGCCGAGCGACAAGCTGGCGGCCCCGCCGACGTAGCCCCACGTGCGATCCGGCTCGACCGGCGCACCGAGGAGCGCGATCTCGGCGCGCCGCCGCGCGGCGACGACGACCGTGCCCGTTCTTCGCGCGAGCGCATCGCTCACGGTGATCGTGTGCGAGCCGGGACGCACGCGGGTGATGATCGTGGCGTCGGTGCTGCCGAGCGAGCGGCCGTCGAGATCGATGACATGCGTCGGGCCGACGTCGGTCTCGAAGCTGATTTCACCGTACGGATCGAGGTGCCCGAGCGCGGAGAGCCGCGCCGCGAGCTCGCCGTCGAGCGCATCCGCCAACTCGATCTGCTGGACCGGCATGCGCACCACCACGACCTGCGCGTAGAGGCGATCCTCGGCGTCTTCTACCGGCGCGCCTTCGAGTATCTTCTTCGCCGCGTCGAGATCGAGCGCGAACAGGGCCAGCTCGTCGCCACGCACCGAGACGAAGAGCAGCCAGCGCACGTCGATCGCACCGGCGGTCCGCGTGAGGCAAGTGAACAGCGAGTCCGCGGGGCACGCCGACACGCGCGCGAGATCGATGCCCGCTTGCTCCGCCGATCGCGGCACCAGATCGGTGCGCGCGCGCAGCCAGTCGATGATGGGCCGGGTGATGTCGTCGGATGCGCCGCGCACGAGGATGAGCGCGGCGACGCCCGGGTCGCCGGCGTCGATGGTCCCGGTGGGCAGCGCCGCCGCGAGCGCCAGACACCATCCCGCGAGCACGTGTCGAGGATACACCTCTGGAAGCGTCGGACGAAGACGCTTACTCTGGGGGTCATGGGTCGATTGTTACGTGCTGGGGCTGGGCACCCGATGCCCTCGCCGTGCATCGTGGGGCGCTCGCCGAGCGCGTTCTTCCGGCTCGAGGGCGCGCTGGCCTCGTCGGAGCACGCGCTGCTCACGTGGGACGGCGCGGCCTGGAAGGTGCGCGATCTCGACAGCACCAACGGCACGTTCGTCGACGGTATTTGCCTGAAGCGCGGCGCGAGCGCGACGCTGACGCCGGGCGCGGCGGTGGCGTTCGGCGATCCGAACGACGTCTGGAAGCTGAGCGACGCGACGGCGCCGGAGCTGCTGGCGATCGATCCGGTCGCGCGGGTGGTGCGCGCCGCAGAGCGCGGACTGCTCGCGCTGCCGAGCGCCGATGATCCGGCGGTGACCGCCTGGCTGAGCGAGACCGGGGATGCGGTGATCGAGGTCAACGGCGAGGTCCACCGGCTGGACGCGCCGCGGCCGGTCGTGGCGCGCGGCACGTGGATGGTCTATCCGCCGGGCGCGATGGAGCGGACCCCGCTCGCCACCGCGGCTTTTGCGCTGAGCCAGGTGTCGTTCCACTTCGGGGTGTCGCGCGACGAGGAGCGGATCGAGATCAGCCTGCTCGATCACGGCAAGGAGATCCGCCTCGATCCGCGCGATCACGGCTACATCCTGCTGGTGCTCGCGCGCGCGCGCGCCGCGGATCGCGACGCTGGCAAGCCGGAAGCGGAGCGCGGGTGGATCGATCGCGACGAGCTCATCCGCCCGCTCAAGCGTGAGCCGAACGCGGTCGACGTGGCCATTCACCGCGCGCGTCGCCAGCTGCACGAGGCGGGTCTCGCGGGCGCCGGGAGCATCGTCGAGGTGCGGCGCGGTCAGCGGCGGTTCGGGACGGATCGGTTCGTCATCGCGAAGAGCTAGAGCGCGTCATCGTGCGGTAGAAAGGGCGACGTCTAAGAGGTCCAGGGCGCGTCCGAGCGCCTCGTTGTCGCCCACGTTGAGGCTGCTCTCGATCGCGCGTTCGATCTTCAAGCGGCGATCCAGCTCGGGGATCGCGAGCAGCGCGGCGCGGGCCTCCTTCGCGAGGGGGATGGCGTTGTCGGGCGCGGCGTCGAGGCGGGCGCGCCACGTCACGCGCTTCGCGGGCGTCGGCGTTGCGATCGGCGTCGGTTTCTTGCTCGCGATGGGTCGCGTCTCGATCGGCGCGAGCACCTCGGGCGGCGCAGGCACTGGCGCGGCGATCGGCCCGGCGATCGTCGCGGTGATCGCGGCTGCGGCCGGCGCCGCGATCGCGGTGACCGTCGCCATCTCGATCGGCTGCGGCTGATCCCACAGGCGCGCGAGCAACCAGCCGGAGAGGCCGGCGATCACCATCGCCATCACGGTGCCCGCCAGCCAGCGTCCGCGATTGTCCTCGTCGATGACGATCGGGCCGACGCGGATCTGCATCGTGCGTGTCGGCGTGAGCACCGTCTGCGTGGGGACCGTCCCCGGCTCGGTGGCGGCGGTACGATCCATCGGCGCGCTGGCCTCGCGCGCCATCGTGCGCACGATCGGCTCGTTCGCTACCGGCAATCGCGCCGCCGCGAGGAGCCCGGTGAGCCCGCGCGCCTCGACGATCGCCTGCGGGGCCCGCTCCTGTTCCTGCGCCAGCGCCGCACCGAGCGCCGCGACGAACGCGGGCGTGTTGGGCGTGCGTGTCTCGACGTTCCGTTCCCACGCGGCCGAGAGCACCCGATCGAGGTCGGGCGACGCGCCCGGCCGCACCACCGGCGGCCGCGATCCGTCGACGATGCGCGCGAGGATCTTCTCCGGCGCCTCGATCCGCGGTGACGTCGCGGTCGGCTGCATCCACGGCCGATCCAGACACGACAGCTCCCACGCGATCGTCGCCAACGCGAACACGTCCGACCGCCGATCCACGCGCAGCCCGAGCGCTTGCTCCGGCGACAGGTACATCAGCGATCCGAGGCGCCGCCCGAGCGTCGTCTCCTCCAGCGGATCCAGCTCGAGCAGCTTGGCCAGCCCGAAGTCGAGCACCTTCACGGCACCGTTCGGCGTGATCATCACGTTGAGCGGCTTGATGTCGCGGTGGATGACGCCCTTCTCGTGCGCCACGTGCAGGCCCTCGGCGATCGGGCCGATGCGCGCCATGATCTCGCTCGCGGAGTACATGCGGTTCTGCGCCGCACGCTCCTTGAGCTCCGCCATCAGCGTCATCCCCTCCACCAGCTCCATCACCAGGAACGCGCGGCCCTCGAACTCCCCGCGATCGAGCGCCCGCACGATCACCGGATGATCGAGCCCCATCAGCACGTCGGCCTCGCGCTCGAACCGCGACTGCCGCGACGCCGAAGGCCCCTCGTCTCGATCGATGAGCAGCGTCTTCAGCGCGACGAATCGCCCGAGCTCGACATCCTCCGCTCGCCAGACCTCCCCGAACCCCCCACGCCCGAGCAACACCCCAAGCCGGTACCGCCCCCCGACGAGCACGCCCGCCGAAAGCTCGAACGACCCCTCCAGCTCCACCTCGCCAATCTAGGCGAGGGGAGGGGAGAGATCCAAGAAGACGAAAGTAGAGTCGGAGCGCCCTCGCGCGCTGTGGCTGTCAGCGAAGCTGACTGGTGCCATGAGGGAGGGCCCGACGACCCCAAGCCGAGAGGGAGTACAGCGGTCGAGCGTTACAACTCGCTGCTAGGAGCAGCCAGAGGTAGCGCCACAAGTCGGGCAGCAGTAGCAGCTGCCCGCACGCACGGTGATCGTGCCGCAGATGTGGCACGGGGGAGCGTCCGCCTGGTTGCGGAAGATCTCCTTCTCCTGCGCGTCGGCCTTCACCGACGCCGGCTGCATCGCCTTCATCGGCAGCGAGATCTGCGAGATGTCGGTGACGGAGCGGCGCAGCACCGCCTCCGCCTGCGCCGAGAGGGTCGAGTCGACGTGGCCGTCGTCCTCGCGGAGGAACTTCTGCCCGAGCCAGCGGAACACGTAGTCGACGATCGACTTCGCCATCGGGATATCGCGGTTGCCCGTGAAGCCCGAGGGCTCGAATCTCATGTGCGAGAAGCGATCGACCAGGACGCGGAGCGGCACGCCGTACTGCAGCGCGAGCGAGATCGAGGTGGCGATGGTGTCCATCAACCCCGAGATCGTCGAGCCTTCCTTGGACATCGTGATGAAGAGCTCGCCGGGCGAGTGATCCTCGAACATGCCGACGGTGATGTAGCCCTCGTGGCCGGCCACCGCGAACTTGTGCGTGATCGCCGCGCGCTCCGACGGGAGCTGACGCCGGGCCGCCTTTGCGACCTCGACGATCTTCACTTCCGGCTCCTTTTTCTTGCCGTCGGTGTTGCTCGTCATCAGCGGCTGCGCCTTCTTGCAGCCATCGCGATAGATCGCGATCGCCTTGAGGCCCAGCTTCCAGCCCGCGACGTACGTGTCGAAGATCTCCTGGACGGTGGCGTCCTCGGGCATGTTCACGGTCTTGCTGATCGCGCCCGAGAGGAACGGCTGCACCGCCGCCATCATCTTGACGTGGCCCATCGGCGCGATCGAGCGGGTGCCCTTGGCGGCCCGGAACGCGCAGTCGAACACCGGCACGTCCTCGATCTTCAGGTGCGGCGCACCCTCGATCGTCTCGTTCTGCTCGATGTACGTCAGGATCTCGTCGGTCTGCTTGGCGTCGTAGCCGAGCTTCATCAGCGCGTGCGGGACCGTCTGGTTGACGATCTTCAGCATGCCGCCGCCGACGAGGCGCTTGTACTTCACCAGCGCGATGTCCGGCTCGATGCCGGTCGTGTCGCAGTCCATCATGAACGCGATCGTGCCGGTCGGCGCGATCACCGTGACCTGCGCGTTCCTGAAGCCGTGCTCGTCGCCGGTCGCGACCGCGTCGTTCCAGACCTCGCGCGCGGCGTTGAGCAGATCCTGCGGCACGCCCTCTTCCTTCACCTGGTAGGCGTGGTCGCGGTGCATGCGCATGACGCCCATGAACGGCTCGGCGTTCTTGGCGTAGCCGACGAACGGCCCGCGGCCCTGCGCGATGCGCGCGCTCGTCGCGTACGAGTGACCGCACATGATCGAGGTGAGCGCGGCGGCGAAGTTACGACCGTCTTCCGAGTCGTACGGCTTGCCCATCGCCATCAGGAGCGCGCCGAGGTTCGCGTAACCCAGGCCGAGCGGCCGGTAGTCGTGCGAGTTGTCGGCGATGCGCGCCGTCGGATAGCTCGAGTTGTCGACGATGATTTCCTGCGCGAGGATCGAGAGCTCGACCGCGTGCTTGTACGCGTCGACCTCGAACTGCCCCTCGTTGTCCATGAACTTCATCAGGTTCAGCGACGCGAGGTTGCACGCCGAATCATCGAGGAACATGTACTCGGAGCAGGGATTCGAGGCGTTGATCTTCGCGGTGTTCTTGCACGTGTGCCACAGGTTGACCGTGGTGTCGTACTGCATACCAGGGTCGCCACAGAGGTGAGCCGCCTCGGCCGCTTTCCACAGGACCTCGCGGCCCTTGAGCGTCTCGACCGTCTTTCCGCTGACGACCGCCTTGGTCTGCCACGGCTTGTCTTCGACCGCGGCGCGCATGAACTCGTCGCTGACGCGGATCGAGTGGTTGGCGTTCTGGAAGTACACCGACGAGTACGCCTCGCCGTTGACGCCGCCGTCGTAGCCCGCGTCGATCAGCGCCCAGGCCTTCTTCTCCTCGTGCGCCTTCGAGTCGATGAACTCGAGGATGTCCGGGTGATCGGTGTTGAGGATGACCATCTTCGCCGCGCGGCGGGTCTTGCCGCCTGACTTGATCACGCCCGCGAACGCGTCGAAGCCGCGCATGAAGCTGACCGGACCGGACGCGGTGCCGCCACCGTTGAGCGTCTCCTTCGACGAGCGAAGCGTCGAGAGGTTGGAGCCTGTGCCCGAGCCGCCCTTGAAGAGGCGAGCCTCGGTCTTGGCGAGCTCGAGGATCGACTCCATCGTGTCGTCGCAGGAGTTGATGAAGCACGCAGAGCATTGCGGGTGCGGCTCGACGCCGACGTTGAACCAAACGGGGGAGTTGAACGCCAGGAACTGGTGGAGGAGCAGATAGGTGAGCTCCGCGCGGAACGTCTCACCGTCGTCGGGCGTGTCGAAATAGCCGTCTTTCAGGCCCCAATCGGCGATCGTGTTGGCGACGCGACCGATCAGCTGCTTGACCGAGCGCTCGCGCTCCGGCGTGTTGAGGTGGCCGCGGAAGTACTTCGACGCGACGACGTTCGTGGCGAGCTGGCTCCAGCCGGTCGGGATCTCGAGATCCTTTTGCTCGAACACCGTTCCGCCGCCGCCATCACCGATGTTGGCGCTGCGCAGCGTCCACGTGGTGGTCTCCCAGACGTCACTGCCGACCGTCGTATGACGGCGATCGATCTTCAGACCGCGTCGCGCGATGCGCGAGCTGTCCTGTGCGCTCTTGGTGAGGTGCTTGACCGGTCCACCCGGGCGCTGGACGCGACGAACGTTGTTGCTCTCTCCGACTTGCATGCTCTTTGGCTCTCCCCGTTGTTTATGAGATCTGGCTCGCTGTTGGGCCGTCGGTCTCGCTTCCGGCGGCACAGGGATCTCCGCGGCCGCGCGTTCGTTCGAACGCACGCGCCGTGATGGCGATCCCCAACAGAACGAGTGCGGTCGTTATGTTCGTGCTCAGCGTTCCCGTCAAGCCGTTAACCACAATCCGTTGTGCACTCACCGAGAGCGCGCGTCTAGATAGTGTGGGCGGGTCAAAAAACGCAGAGGTCGCGCCGCTCTCGGTAACAGAGCCGACGTGAGGACGCGAAACGCTCCCGACACGAAAAAAACACATGGGGGACACATCGTCATCCACTGACCTACCTGATCTTCCGTATTGACCCGAAGGCGCGAACGATCGCGACGCGAAGAGGGACCGGCGGCGCGGTCGAAGAGAGTGCAGGCTAGCTTGCAAAGGCGGCTAGCGGAGGCGCACCGCATCGCTCCACAGGACGTTCGCGCGCACCTCGATCATGCCGGCTTCGAAGGCCCAGATCGCCGCGGGTGCGCCGTCGAACCACGTCCCTGAGCGCTGACATCGAGCACCGCGGGCGGCGGGAGGCCGAGCGACGCGACATCGATCCGCAGATCGTCGCGCGCGCCGAACCGCACGTTGCGACGTCCGGCGCCGGCCCCGGGAAGTGGACCGTCACCACGCCATCTTCGAGGTGGGAGGAGCCGGGTGCAGGAAAGGCCGCGAGCGTGATGGGGCTGGTGCGGCTGCGCGCCCTTCTCGTTCATCGTGACGTTGAAGTGCTCACCGGCCCAGTTGAGATCCTTCAGCTGCTCGGTCGCCTTCGGATCGCCGGGCACGCTGCAGTGCGCGTAGCCCTGCGAGCCGGGCGCGTACGTGCTCGGCTCGTCGCCCCAGCTGCCGCGCTCGTCGATGACCTTCTTCGAGAGCCCCTCGGAGTTGTGCTTCGTGCTGAAGCCGATCGCGAGACCTTCCTTCTTGGCGAGCGCGTCGTAGTCCTTCGGCCCGAGCTGCTCCATGAGCGACGACTGCGCCGTCATCTGCTTCATCGCGCCGCAATCGCCACCGAACTCCTTCGGATGATCGCGGTAGTACTGCATCGCTTCGCTCGCGCTCACGCCCGGCTTCAGCTTCCAGTTCTGCGTCTTGTCGTCGTAGTCCCAGTGCTTCTGCGGGAACCACTCCGCCTTCGGCTTGTTGGGCATGAACTCCGGCTTGCCGTTCTTCGCGTGCGACTCGACGATCGCGTTGGCGCCCGCCGCTGCGTTCACCTCGTCGGCGGCGACCATTTTCTGGCTGGACGCTTGCCCGCTCGCGTTCTTCGAGATGACCCGATCCTCGGCGTCGATGCGGCCGTTCTTGTTGCTGTCGATGACGACCGCGTCCTTCATCCCGAGGCTGTCGAGCGTGACCTTGGCCGCGTCGTTCTGCGCCTTCGACAGCCCGTTGTTCGCCTTCAGCTCGGGGATCACGTCGCTGCCGACCCTGGCGTCGGACTGCGGCACGATCGTCTTCCTGATCTCCTGCTGCTCGGCGGTCGTCGCGCCGGACTTCCCGAGCTCGCGCGAGAACGCGCCGTCGAGATACGCCTTGTCCATCGGCCGGCCTGGCGTCTTGTCCTGGCTCGCGGCCAGCGCCGCGCCCGCCTCGTACTTGTTGAACGTGGAGAGCGCCCGCGGATCCCGCATGCCCGCGATGCGCGCGCGAACGGAACGCCGCGACCTCCTGATCGATGATGCGGCCGTCCTTGTTGGTGTCGATGGTCTGCGCCTCGCGCTTGACGTCGGTCTCGCTCCAGCCGCTCGCCTTGATCGGCAACGATCGATCGAAAGTGTCGGTCGTGGGCGGCTTCGCGGCCGGATCCGCGGCCGGCTTCGCGGGCGCAGGGGGCGGCGGCGCAGGCGGCGGGGTCGGGACTTTGGGAGGGCTGTTCGGTGCGATCGGAGGCGCCATGTTGCTCGCCTCGAGTCGCAACGCGCGTGCCGCTCCGAGACGACGCAAGACTCGGCAGAACGAGCGCCCCGCTGACCGTCAGCCGAGGGTCAGGACGGAACTTCGTCTTCGGGCGGAGACTCGGCCTGGCACTTCGGACAGAGGCCGTAGAGCTCCATCTTGTGCGTGCCGAGCCGGTAGCCGTGGCGCGCGGCGACCTCTTCTTGCAGCGCCTCGATGCGCGCCTCTTCGAACTCCACGATGGTGCGGCAGCGGGTGCAGATCAGGTGATCGTGGTGCACGCCGTCGGCGGCCTCGTAGCGCGTCTGCCCGTCGGAGAAGTGCCGCTCCTGCGCCAGGCCGAGCTCGGTGAGCAGCTTCAGCGTGCGGTACACGGTCGCGTAGCCGATCCCGCCGTCGCGCGTCTTCGCCATCGCGAGCAGCTCGTCGAGGCTGAAGTGACCGTCCGACGAGAAGAAGATGTCCGTCAGCACTTCGCGCTGTCGCGTGTGGCGCAGGCCGCGCCGCGCGAGCGCCTTCTTGAGCGCGTCCTGGCGGCGCTCGATCATCGCGACGGGGATGGTGGTCGTGCCCACGCTGGAGCCTAGCGCGCTTTCGCGCGGCTGGTCTTGGCGGCGGGCGCCTTCTTCTTGGCAGCGGCGGACGCAGGCTTCGCCTTGCTGGCAGGCTTGGCCTTCGCGACCGGCTTGGCCTTCGCCTTCACTGCGACGACCGGCTTCTTCTTCGCTGGCGGTGCGGCCTTCTTGGCCGGCGCGGCTTTGCCGTTGGTCTTCGCGGGCGCGGCCTTCGAGTCGCTCGCGTAGGTCGCCGCGGCCTTCGCGCGATCGGTGGCGGGCGGCGCGTAGACGCGAGCGGCGAGAGCGCGCGCCTCGGCGATCTTGCGGGCCTCCTCGTCGGCGGCCTTCTTCGCGGCTTGCTCCAGCGCGCGGCGCTCGGCCTCCTCGGTCTGGCGGATCGCTTCTTCAGCGGCGCGCTGCAGTGCCTCGGCCTCGGCGCGCTTCTTCTCTTCGCCGCGCTCCTTCTGCCGATCCTCACGGCCGGGCGCGTACGCATGGGAGTGCTCGATCCAGCGCGCGACGCGCGCGAGATCGGTGGCGCGCTCGAAGCGGATCTTGATCGCGTCCTCACCGAGGAACGGATGCGCGCGCGCGATCCCGGATGCGCGCGAATCTTCGATCTGCACGTCGTCGAGCCAAAGATCGAGCGAGAGGTAGTCGCGCTTGATCTCCATCTGCAGGAACGGATGCGGACCGCGCAGATACACGTCGAAGCCATCACGCTTCTCGGTCGTGATCCCAGGCAGCGTTTCGATCCGCTTTTGGATGGCCTTCAGGAGCGCGACGATCTCGGGCTCGAGCGACAGACGGACGGCCACCGGCGGTTTTATCGCTTAAGGGTGAACCTATTGTCTACCCGGTACCTGCGCGCGCTCAAATCAGAGCCCGCGACGCCGCCGGCGAGATCCACCGAGTTTTCGCGCGTAACGCGGATCCTCTGATCGCCGTCCTTCAGGCACGCCACCCGGAGCGCGTGCGGTCGGTCGGCGGTCCATTTCAGCGTCAGCACCTCAGACGATCACCAGCTCGGCGCTGTCGGGTTTACCAGTTGAAGCGCCAAGGCATTCTTCATAAGAAGAAGATCAGCTGGGTGGTCACCGAGACGATCGCCGCGGCGGGCCCCTCGAACACCAGCATGATGAAGCTGTCGGCTTTGATGCCCAGGAACAGATCGCGCCGGAGCTTGATCTCGAGCCCCGCCTCGACGCCCGGCCCCCAGTACGCGCTTTGACTGGTGTTGGCGTTGAAGAGGAGCTGGAACGAGTTGGTGAGCCCCACGTACGGGCGCAGCGCGTCGGTCGCGAAATAGTACTGCACGGAGATCGGGACGATGTGCAGCATCACGACCGTGTTCGGTGCGCGATCCAGCTGACCGGGGAACGAGAGGAGCGCGCGCCCGCTGAACCACCAGTTGTCGGTGAGTTTGTAGCCGCCGAACAGGCCGAACGCGAGGTTGTGCGGGCGGAGCTCGGTGCCCTCGGTGAGCAGCATGTAGCCGGTCTCGAAACCGAACGTGTAGCTGCGATATTGCGCCTGCGCCTCTTTGGCGGGAGCGACCGTGCAGATGGTCACGAGGGCAAGCGCCGCCGCGAATCCCAAGGACCGGGGAGACATCGCCGAATTACTACCCCGGATCGCGAGGCGGGGCGAGGCATGAACGAGTGTTGACGTGCGTCCACCGTCACCCAAATATGGCCGCTGATGCGCTCGGATGCGGTGCGGACCTGTCTCGTCACCGCCTTGCTCGCGCAGCTCGCGGGCTGCAGCGCGTGCACCCCGTTCGCCCCGCATCCGGAGGCGGTGCGGCGCGCCGATCTCGGGATCGAGTACCTCAACAGCGGCCAGTGCGAGCAGGCCGAGGAGAGCTGTCGCCTGGCCCTCGAGTATGGCGAGAGCTTCAAGCAGCCGCACAACTGCCTGGGCATGGTGGAGCTGCGCTGTCGCAACGATCTCGAGAAGGCCAAGAAGTACTTCAAGGACGCGATCTCCGTCGACGCCGACTTCGCCGAGGCCCACAACAACCTGGGCGCGGTGTTCTTCCGCGAGAACCCGCCGAACTACGACGCGGCGTGCGAGGAGTTCAAGGCGGCGATCGAGATCGACCCCGGCTACGCCGACGGGCGCGAGAACTACGGCATGTGCCTCATGCGCCAGGGCAAGATCCGCGGCGATCGCGGCGACAAAGATGTGCAGAAGACGATGTACACCGAGGCACGCAGCCACTTCATCCGGCTGCTCGAGCAGAACCCCAACAACTTCAATGCCCGCCACCACCTCGGCTTCATGGACATGGAAGAGAACAAGTACGAGTCGGCGGAGCAGAACTTCCGGCGCTGCCTGGAGATCGATCCCGAGAACCCGACCTGCTGCTACAACATGGGGTACGTGTTCCTCCAGACCGAGCGCTGCGATCAAGCGATCCAGCAGTTCATCTGCTCGCTGCGATCGGGCGTCGAGACCGAGGTGTCGATCCTCGCGCGCAAGAACCTCGGCGCGTCCTACGAGATGTGCGCCAAGAAAGACGGCGCGATCATGACCTTCCTCGAGAAGATCAAGACCGACCCTGGCAACCCCACGCACCACTACGATCTCGGCAACTTCTACGCCGAAAAGGGCCTGTCCGATCAGGCGGTGAACGAGTGGGAGAACACGGTGAAGCTCGATCCGCGATACTGTCCGGCCTATTACGATCTCTCGATGGTCGCGAACAAGAACCTCGACAGCATGCTGACCATCCGCCGCTGTCAGGACTACGTCGCGTGCATCACCGAGAAGTCGAAGAACGAGCCGGTCGAGTCGTTCGGCGAGAAGGTCGACAAGTGCAAGACCCTCGTCAAGAAGCTCGAGATGGAGTGACGTGGCCGGAACCGGGATCTCCAAGATGGAGCCGAAGCAAGTTCCGCCCGTGCACTTGCTCGTGCGCCTCGAGCTGCCGGACAAGCCTCCGCGCGAGTTCTCGTATGACTTCCGTCAGGAGGTCATCACGATCGGGCGCGATCCCGGCAACGACATCCAGATCCCGCTGACCACCGTCTCGCGGCGGCACTCGCGCATCTTCTTCGAGCTCGGCGACTTCTTCCTCGAAGATCTCGGCTCGACCCACGGCACCAACCACAACAACAAGAAGCTCGCGCGGAACGAGAAGCGCCTGTTGCGCGACGGCGATGGGATCTCGGTCCTCTCGTTCAGCCTCGTCTTCAAGACGACCTCGGGCACGATGATGGACCGCCAGCCCGGCGAGAAGACCGAGGCCCTCGCCCGACGCATGGTGCAGGAGGTGCTCTCTTCGCTCGGGGGGCCGAGCATGGAGCCGCCGTGCCTGCGGGTGATGGACGGCGCGGACGAGGGGCGCCGGCTCGAGCTCGGCGAGGATCAGGCCGAGGTCACGCTGGGCCGCTCACCGGAGTGCGACTTCCCGCTCAACGACCAGAACATCTCGCGCCGGCACGCGCTCATCAAGCGCACCTGGAACGGCTTCACGGTGCAGGATCTGGGATCCAAGAACGGCGTCCTGGTGAACGGCAAGAAGGCCGATGGGCCGGCCGGCATCCGCGACGGCGACGAGATCCAGATCGGCTCGATCAAGCTGACTTTCATCGACCCGGCCTCGCGGATCCTCGATCAGTTCGGGGTCTCGGACGACAACGACGGCGCGACCGCGGGCGCGGTGGCGGGCGACGTCCCTCCCGAGGATGAAGCGCCGCCTGAGGAAGAGGCGCCTCCCGAAGAGCAGGAGATGGAGCCGATGGGCGATCCGGCGCCGGATCCCGCGGAAGCTCACGACGCGGAGAGCGACGAGCAGCCGCAGATCGATCTCGGCGATCTCCCCGAGATCGAGGCGCCCAAGGGCGGCTCGGCGGAGATGATCATCTTGCTCGTCGGCGGGCTGTTCTTCTTGTGCTGCATCGCCGCAGCGCTGTTCCTGTTCCTCTGAGCTGCGCCGTCCATTCGAGGTACTGAGGCGGCGCTTGCGCCGACGAGTAAAGCCCCGCGCCAGCTCCTACCAGGCTCAACGAAGAGACAGACCTCGTCGGCGGGCTGTTCTTCTTGTGCTGCATCGCCGCAGCACTGTTCCTCTAGAGCGCCGATCCGGCGCTCTAAAACGTAATCCGAGAGACGAAGCCGTCCTTCACGGAGACGGAGAGGTCGACCAGCGCCGGCGCGTCGCTCTTGGCGTTGAGCTTGCGGCTCAGCACACGGTCGACGGTCATCGGATACGGGCCAGAGGCCTCGCAATAGGTACCGCGCATCGTCGGCGCGAGCTCGGGGCTGAACTCGAGCTTCGCGAACCGCTCCTGCGCAACGCAGAGCAGGATGCACTTGGACGTCTCGACCCGCAGATGGACCTCACCAAAATCACGGTGCAGGTAGCTGCGGTTCCAGCTCAGGACGAAGTTCGCGTACACACGCGTGTCGATCGTGCTCTGCAGCAGCGCGCGGGTCGTGGGGGCGAGCTCGAGCTTCTCGGGCACCTCGATGAGGTCCGGATCTCCCGGCGGCCACGAGCCGTCGTTGATGTCCTCGGCGCCCTCACCGAACACCTTCAAGAACCTGGGCATCATCTCCGAATAGATGAGCAGCGCCGACGGGATCGTCGGGCGCACCCGATAGTTGCCGTTGTTGAACGTGGCTCGGTAGTTCGCGCCGTTGATGCCGGGGCTCGCCGTGATCGGCTCGATCTGGACGTCACCCATGTTCACTCGCTCCGGCGTGCTCCTGAACGTGTCCTTGAGCGTGATCTCGCAGACCTGATTGTCGGCGACGATCGAGATCGGGATCGTCGAGCTGATGACCCGGTTGGTGCCGCGGATGTCCTTGATGTCGACGATGATGGTCGAGGTCAGCGTCGATCGGACGAGATCGTTCCGCTGCCGGATCTCGATGCGACCGATGTGCGTGATCGGCCGAGTCATCGGCATCTCGTTGATGCCGGTATCGAAGCGCAGGACCGAGCCGTCGATCGTGCCGCCATCGAGCGGCGATACACCGGGCACGAAGCCCGAATCGCCGATGATGGTGCCGGCGTCACCGGTGTTGTTGCCGCGCACCGTGCTGCAGATGTTGAGCGCGGGGACGCAGCGCTGGCCCTCGCCGCACGACGAGCAGCGGCGATCGACGCAGTTGGGGCGCACGCCGTTCGGACAGTCCGAATCGCTCTCGCACTTCTCTTTGCCCTCGGCGCCCGACGCGCACGAGTTGATGCAAGCGCCCTGGTAGCAGAGGGTGCCGCTGGGGCACTCGAGCACGCTGACCGGCAGCTCGACGCCGGCCGGAACGACGCACTGCTCGGAGGCGCATCCCTGGACCGCGGCGGTCGACGCGATGAAGCCGCCGCCGATGGCGAGGCCCAGCACGATCGCGCAGACCGGGAGAACACGTTCGGGATCCATTCGAAATCTCATCAGCGTTCCTCCAGCAGATCGCTCGAACGTTTGGCGGAAGAGCCCTTCGAGATGATTCCGTCGATGTCGTACGAGACACGGAGCTCGGCACCGAACTGGAACGAGCTGGCGCGGTTCACCGAGCCGATCGGAAGGCTGATCCACATGGCGGGCTCGAAATAGTCGAAGAACTTACCGCGCGCGCCAAGATAGGTGAAAAGCTCGCTCCGGCGCGGGCCCGCGACGAGCGCCGTCCCGCGCCCTTCGAGGTAGAAGCCGACGATCTCGCCCCAGGGGCGTACACCGAAGGACAAGCCATAGCTGATCGTGGTGAACGTGAGCCGGTCCTTCGTCTCGCTGACCGGCAAGAAGTAGTCGACGTAGAGCTGGGCCGAGCCGACGACGATGTCGTTCATGTACGTCACGCCGGCGCCCGCGCCGATGTCGCTCTTCTCGAGCGCGAACGCGTAGGTGTCGACGAAGTGGGCGGGGAAGCTGAACTCCTCCGCGCCGAACTGCGTGCGTGGGATGAGGTTGCGCGCGTTGACCGGTACGCCCCAGCGGACACGCGGCGTGAGCAGCGGTCGGCGCCCGGCGATCGCCGGCAAGTGGATGCGGTACTTGGCCGTGAGGAGAGGGTTGCCCATCGAGAATACCGGGACCGCCGCGTCGATGTCGGTGATGCTCACTAGCACCGTCGGGATCGTCACTTCGATACCGAGGTCGTTGGTGATCGGGGCCTCGATTCCGAAGAACCAGGCCGGGGTGACCGCAGTGCGGCGATCGGCGACCTGCGCGAAGCTGAAGCGGGTCCACGCGCCGAACGCGATGTTCGGATCGTCGAGCACCAGGCCGCGCGGATACGAAGGCACGATCTCGTCCTTCGATTTGCGCACGAAGCTGAGGTCCTCACCGTCGTTGTCGATGACCGGGGTGACGGGGCCGCCGCTGGCGGGGACGGGATCCGGCACCACCACCGTCTTCGGCGTCTCCGGCTGCGCCGCGAACGCGTCGGGCTCCTTCTTGGGCGCCGCCGGATCGAGCGGCTGGAGCACGCCGCCCGTGATCTCCGACTTCGGCGCGGGCTCGGTCGGCTTCACCGGCTCGATGGAGGCCTTGGTGCCGCCGCCCTGGTCCACCAGCGCGATCTGCGGGAGCCCACCCAGCTTGTCCTCGGGCGCATCGAGCAGGCCGAGGTACTGCTGCGCGCTGGCCGCGGTGCCGCGATCGCTCGATGCGGCAGCGGCCTCGAGGTGGCGGCGTCCGATCGCCATGCGGCGGCGCCAGCGATCGAGCTCGAGCGCCTTCTCGGCGATGAGACCGTCGACGCGATCGAGCGCGGGCAGCGGCGCGGTGTCCGAGAGCGTGATACCGCGCAGGCCGGCGGCGGCGAGATCGTTGATGCCTTGCGCGGCGAGCGCCTTGTACACGCGGTAGCCGCGGAAGTCGGCGGCCATGTCGCGCGGCGACGGCTTCGCGGCGGTGATGGTGAGCTGGTGCGTGACCGGAACGTTGGCTATCTCGTTCGCGAGGCCGGTGCGCTCGACGAGCGAGAGCGCGAAGGCCACCTTGCCGCTGCTGGCCGTGCGCGGATCGACGGTGATCGCATAGCGGAAGCTGATCTCCATCGTGTCGCCGCGCTTTGTCAGTTTGTGCTGATCGACGCGCTTCGCGACGGTGACACCGGCCGGAGCGACGGCCTTCGTCGTATAAGCCTCGTAGTCCTGATCGGCCTTTCTGAAGCGCGAAGCCGGCACCTCGATCGTGTGCACGACGAACAGAGTTCCGCCGTTCTCGATCTTGAGGTTCTTGTCGAAGTTCATCACCGGAGCGAGTCGCTCACCGATGACCTTCTTTTCCTCCGGCGTCAGGTTGGACGTCGGTCCGCTCTGCGCCGATGCGGGCGCGTGCGGCATGATCGCGGCGAGCGCGATCCCAGCGAGGGTGGCGGAGCGTGAGAACCGCAAAGCGACTGGACTCTAGCAGCGCTAACAGGCGGGTTCAAACCCCGAGCCGCGCTGCTTTTTTTTGAAGCTCGGAGCGTCTTCCGGCGACACACCAAGGTCCAAGGCCTAGCCTTGTAGATGCTCCGATGGTACCGGCGCATCGTGAAGCTCTCGCTCTATACCGACGATCTTCGCGAGGCGCCGGTCGATCTGTTGGCGGTCGGTGTGTTCTCCGACGAGCCCGATCGCGGCCTCGCTTTCTCACACGTCAACGGCGGGACCGAAGGTGCGCTCGAGCAAGCGTGTCGGGACGAGGATTTCCGGGGTCGGCCGGGCCAGACGCTGGTCTTCAACACGCACGGCGGCCTGCGTGCGCGGCGCGTGCTGGTGTACGGCCTCGGCGATCGCGAGCGTTATGACGCGGACGTCGCGCGGCGCCTGGCCGGGACGACCGCCCGCGTCGCGCGGCACTGCTCGGCGGCCACCGCCGCGGTGGTGCTCGCGGTCCGCGACGCGCCCACCGGCGACGGCGGGGTCCTCGAGCTGGTCGAGGCGCTGGCCGAGGGTATCGTGCTCGGCGGCTACCAGTTCAGCAGCTATCTCACCCGCGAGTCGCGTCCCAGCCGGCTTTCCGAGGTGCGGATCGCGTTCGCGGCCGACGACGTGCAGGGCATCAAGGGCGCGGCGCTGAGAGCCGCAGTCGCGCGCGGTGAGGCCATCGCGGCCGCGATCAACATGGCGCGCGATCTGGTCAACGAGCCGGCCAACACGCTCACGCCGATCGCGCTCGCCGACGCCGCCAAGCGGGTCGCGAAGAGCGCGGGCCTCGACTATCGCGTGCTCGGCCCGAAGGACATGGAGCGCCAGGGCATGGGCCTCCTCCTCGGCGTCGCCAAGGGCAGCGAGGAAGAGCCGCGCCTGGTGCACCTCACGTACACGCCGGACGGGAAGACGAAGAACGCGCCGGTGATCGCGCTGGTCGGTAAGGGGCTCACGTTCGACTCGGGCGGCCTCTCGATCAAGGACAGCGAAGGCATGATGACCATGAAGGTCGACATGGCCGGCGCTGCGGCGGTGCTGGGCGCGATGCAGGCCATCGCGGCCACCAAGCCCGCCTGCGTCGTGCACGGGATCATCGCCGCCGCGGAGAACATGCCCGACGGCCGCGCGATCCGCCCGGGCGACGTTTTACGCTCGAAAAAGGGCCTCACCGTCGAGGTCCTCAACACCGACGCCGAGGGTCGCCTCGCGCTGGCCGACGCGATCGCCTACGCCATCGATCACACGCCCACCGACATCATCGACGTCGCCACGCTGACCGGCGCCTGCATGGTCGCGCTCGGCAAGAGCACCGCCGGCTACTTCGTCGGCGACGACGCGATGCTGAAGGACCTCGAGAAGACCTTCATTCGCAGCGGCGAGAAGTTCTGGCGACTCCCCCTCGATCCCGATCTGCGCGAGATGCTGAAGAGCGACATCGCCGACATCAAGAACATCGGCGAGCGCTGGGGCGGAGCCATCACCGGTGCCCTGTTTTTGAAGGACTTCGTCGATGGATCGGTCGCGCGCTGGGCGCACTTCGACATCGCCGGACCGGTGACGAGCCCGAAGGACACCGGCTACACGCCGAAGGGCGCGACCGGGTTCGCGGTGAAGTCGTTGGTCGAGTACGTGAGCATCAGAGCCACGCAGACGGTCTGATTGCGGTTCAGCGCAGCAACAAGAACGACGCTGCCGTCGCCGCGATCGCGCCCATCAGCGCTCCGATCGCGATGCCCGACGCGAAGCTCAGCTTCGGCGGCTGATCCCGAACGAGCGGGCCGCTCACGCCCATCGACGCGCTCATCTCCGACGGCGTCAGGCTCGGGGGCGGCATGTTCACCGGGGCCTCGATGGGGATGTCCATCGGGGGCGGCACCAGGCGCGCGGGCGGTGGCTCGCCCGACTTGACGTTGGGGACCTCGGGCGTCGTTCCGCGCGGGGTCACGCGGTACTCGCCACGCGAGGCGCGCAGCTGGGCGCGGCGGGCGGCGCCCGTGACGCTGCGCGAGAGGCCGTCCTCTTCCTCCGTCATGGGGTTGGGCGTGAAGGCGCCGCTCGAGAGGTTGCCGGGCCCGGACGGGATGATGCCCGGCGACGTCCCCGCGGCGCCGATTCCCGCTCCGCCTATGTTGGGGCGCGGCGTGAAGCCGCTCGGCCCGTTCATCGGCGAGCCGAACGCGACCGGCACACCTTGCGGCGGCATCGACGGGCGGGCCGATGGAGCAGGGGAGAGGCGCGCGCCGGTGGTCACCGGGATCGCGCGGTTGCCACTGCCGGTGGGCGGCGGGGGCGGCGGGCTCGGCCACGACGAGGGCGGAAGGATCGATCGCTGCGGCGTCTTGCTGTTGAAGGGCGAGAAGTCGCGCTCGCTGATCGACGGCGGCGCATCGAGCGAGCGCACGCCCATCCCGCGCAGGAGCAGCTCCTCGCCGTTCGGGCCCGACAGCGCGATCTCCGGGATCGGGGTGAGCGCGGCGAACGGCTCCATGTCCGCGAGGCCGTCGAGCTCGCGCTGGATCTCGGGCGGGAGCTGGAAGAGATCCGCGCTCGAGGTCTCGCCGCCGAGCAGGCGATCGAGCTCGCTCAGCGTCTGATCGAGGTTCGGCGCCTTGAACGCAGACGAGGACGACGACGGCGTCGGCTCGCTGATCGCGGCGTCGAGGGTCGGGTCGACCTCGGGCACGTCCGGATCGCCGCTGAACCACTGGCGCAACATATAGCCGATGCGCGGCGCCGAGATCGCGCCGCCGAGCCGGCCGAGCTCGGATGCGACGTCGGCATGCATCTCTTCGGCGGTGCGGTAGCGATCGTTCGGATCTTTGGTCAGCGAGCGGTGCAGGACCTGGAACAGGCCTTCGCCGAGCGAAGGGAACACCACGCGGAAGTCGGGCAGCTCGTTGCGCGCGACCGCGGCGAGCGTCTCCTCGAGCGAGGGGCGGGCGAACAGCGCGCGGCCCGCGAGCATCTCGTAGAGCACGACGCCCGCGCCGTAGATGTCGGCCCGGTTGTTCACGCGCTTTCCGGCGAGAACTTCGGGCGATACGTAGCGCGGCTTGCCCTTGAGGACGCCGCTCCTGCGGCCGCCGTCGCGCGAGGTCACGTACGCGATGCCGAAGTCGGTCAGCTTGGTCTCGCCGAAGAAGCTGACCAAGATGTTCGACGGCGTGATGTCCTGGTGGACGACGCCGAGCGCGCGGCCCTGCTCGTCCTTCAAACGATGCACGAACGCGAGGCCGCGCAGCACCTCGCCCATCACGGTGAGCGAAAAGGCGGGGGAGATGCGGGCGCTCTGCTGGCGCGTGCGGCGGATGACCTGATCGAGGTTGCGGCCTCGCACGTAGGCCATCGCGAGGTACTGGGTGCCATCGATGCGCGGCTGATCGAACACCTGGACGATGTTGGGGTGCTCGATGCGGGACATGACCTCCGCCTCGACGTCGAACATCTCCTTGTGATCATCGCGCTCGGCGTCGGCGCGCAGTCGCTTGAGCACGACCAGCTTCTCGAAGCCTTTGGATCCGCGGACGCGCGCGAGCGCGATCTCGCCCATTCCGCCGCGGTTCACGACGCGGAGGATCTCGTACTTGTGCGCCGCCTCTACCGGGCTCGCCAGTCCCTCCGTCATGGCGATCTACTTGTAGTCCATGTCAGATCCCACGGCTATGATCTGGCCGCGCTGATCCGCAGGCCGTTCTGCGGGGCCTTGCGCCGATGCGGGCAAGCCTTTCGCCTCAGAACCGCACCCTCAGACGGCGCGTTTGGCCTGGATCATCACGGTTTCTCCCGCGCGGCCCTGGGTCACCTCGAGCCCGCGGGCCGACAGCGCCGTCAGGAAGCGGTCGAGGTAGGGGCGACCGGGATCGGCGATCAGCGCCTCTCCGCCGGGCGCCAGGACCTGTCGAACGCTGTCCGCGACCGGATCGACCGCGCGCGCCTCGTACAGGACGTCGGACGCCAGAACGACGGTGTACGCCTGGTGATGCGCGGCCGGCCAGGCCCGGTAGTCGATCTGCTCCACGGCCAGCGCGAGGCCGTTTTGCGCGGCGTTGTGGGCCGCAAACGCCAGCGCGTCGGGCTCGTAGTCGGTCGCCACCACGCGGTCGCCGCGCGCCGCCGCCGCCAGGCTCGGCAGCCCCAGGCCGGCGCCGAGCTCGAGGGTCGCGCCGCGCCGGTTGGGCGGGGACTGGGCGATCCAGCGCGCCAGATCGGTGGCCGCGGACCACAGCGTGGACCAGTAGGGGAGCCGCTCATCGGGCCCGAAGTCGTCGGCCGTCATGGCGTCGACCAGCGCGTTCACGTCGCGCACGTGGCTGATGGTGAAGCGGTGAGGTGGGACATCGATGGCCGTCTCGGCCACGTCGTAGCGGGCCCGGACCGCCTCCCAGGGCGGGACAGTCATGGGACGGTCATTCGCCGAGGCGCTCGATCGGGTTGTTCGGATCGGCGACCGTCGCCGCGCGCGGCCGGACGCCGGTGGGCTGGGTGTCAGGGCGCTGGGACGGGATGTTGTTGCTGCCCGGCACGACGCGCGCGGCGACGGCGCTGCCCTGGCGCATGGGCTGGGGCGCGCCGGGGCGAGCGGAGATCTGCGATCCCGCGCGCGGCTGGGCGGTCTTGTTGCCCTCGAAGCTGTCCCACTTGGCGTCGCTGGTGGAGCTGATGCCCTGCACGCGCAGCGCGAAGTTGCCCGGGTTGGTGCTGTTTCGCTGGGCTTCTTCGAAGGTGATGATGTTGTCCTTGAACAGCCGCATCAGCGACTGATCGAACGACTGCATGCCGTAGGTGGTGTGACCTTCGGCGATCGCGTCGCCGATCTCGCGCGCGCGATCCTTGTCCTCGACGAGCTCGCGGATGCGCGGGGTGTTGCGCATGATCTCGAGCGCCGCGACGCGCGAGTTGCCGTCCACCGAGGGCACCAGGCGCTGGCAGACGACCGCCTTGAGCGTGGCGCCGATCTGCAATCGGATCTGCTTCTGCTGGTGTGGCGGGAAGATCGAGACGACGCGGTTGATGGTCTCGGTCGCGTCGAGGGTGTGCAGCGTAGACATCACCAAGTGGCCCGTCTCGGCGGCGGTGATGGCGGTGCTGGTCGTCTCGAGATCACGCATTTCGCCGACCAGGATGACGTCGGGGTCCTGGCGCAGGGCGGACTTGAGGGCCTGGCCGAAGGAGAGCGTGTCCACGCCGACCTCGCGCTGGTTCACGATCGAGCGCTTGTCGCGATGGAGGAACTCGATCGGATCCTCGATCGTGAGGATGTGGCAGGTCTCCATGTTGTTGATGTGATCGATCATCGCCGCGAGCGTGGTCGACTTGCCGGAGCCGGTGGCGCCGGTGACCATGATCAGGCCGCGATCCTCGAGGGCGATCGTGGCGAGGACGGGCGGGAGACTGAGCTCTTCGATCGTGCGGATCTTGAACGGGATCGCACGAAACGCGATCGCGATCGTGCCGCGCTGCTGGAACACGTTGACGCGGAAGCGGCCGAGGCCGGGCGCGCCGTAGCTCATGTCCAGCTCGTTGAACTGCTTGAAGCGCTCGCGCTGGTAGTTGTTCATGATCGACAGCGCCATCCGCGAGACGTCCTCGGGGTTCTGTCGAGCGGCGTCCTTGAGCGGCATCAAGCTGCCGTGGATCCGGAACAGCGGCGGCATTCCCGCCTTGAAGTGCACGTCGGACGCGTTGGCCTTGAGCGCCACCGCGAGGATCTCGTTCAGCTCCATGCTCGACGGACATTAGTGCTCTCGACCACGAATTCCTAGTACGGGCGGAGTCGCCGACGAACGGATCACAATCGGAAGGCGGACCATGGGACCCATCGGAGCGCGAGACCCACAAGGAAGCGCGGAGATTCGCCGTCCGACACGGGCGCCAGCGCGCTGACGTCGAGCTCGAGCGCCGCGCGGGCGTACCACAGCCCGAGCGTGGCCCGGGCGCGGCCGCCGATCGCCCACGCGCCCTCGGCGGTCCAGGCAGCGGTGGGGCCGAGGGCCAACCCGAGCGGGGCGCCGTCATCACCGAGGATTCCGGACCCGACCCAGCCGGCGGTCAGCGATATCCCGCCATCGAGGACGTGGCTGACATCGCCGCGGAGCGCGAGGGACAGGCCGTCGCTCGTGAGGAGATCGGGGCCGAAACCGAGCATGAAGCGGGGGCTGCGTTGGGGGAGCTCGAGGCGGGCGCCGGTGGTGAAGCCGAGGAGCAGAGAGGCATCGGCGAAGGCCACGGCCGGCACTCCGATCAGAAGCACGCCCACGAGCACGCGCACGCCCCACTGATCACGCTCCACCCGCACGATCTCGTGCGCGTGCGCGTCGATCGTGATTTCGTTTTGCGTGGGCGTGGTTCGCGGGGTGCGATCCACGAGATTTACCGGCGCAACCGGATCACTGCGGCCATTGCGCCGCCATTGGCCGTCTTGGGCGCGACCGCCACCTCGCAGTCGTTGAACCGCGGGCAGCGCCGGCAATGGAACCCTTGCCACCGCACGCTCGCCGCGAACGCGAGGCAGTCGTTGTACGAAGCGCAGTGCATCAAGCGGGCGTCCTCGACCTCTTCGTAGTCGAGCTCGGCGCGGGGTTGGGGGCGGGCGCCGACGGGCAGGTGGACGAGGTCGATGATCTCCGCGCCTTCGCGGCGCTCGTCTTCGCGCGCTACGGCGAGCGCTGCACCTTTCAGGTCATCGAACGACCGCACTGACGGCCAGCATAACAACCTGCTCGGGTCGTCACGATACGAAAAAAATATTTCTGTTCGGGCGAAACTCAGTCACAGGCCGGAGTGACGCGTCAGCATCTCTCTGATCGCTTGATTGTCACGCCCCAGCCGCTTGACTTCCTGTTCGACGGACGCCAGCCGCTCCGCCAGCTGCGCGGAGATGATCGCGAGGTTCTTGAACTCCTCCATGATGCCGTCGCCGATGCTCGCGGGCGGTGGAGGGGGCGCGAGCGCGCGCTCGGGGCGGCGCGAAGGCGTGGCGATCGGCAGCGACTGGTTGCCCATCAATCCGGGCATCGCTGGGGGCGTCGCGGGTGACCCGTGTACCGCAAACGCCGACGGGACCGGCGGCGGACCGCGCGTCGGTGCGGGCGCAGCGACGGCTGCGGCGACGGCTGCGCCGATGTCCGGCCCCGGCGGGAACGACGCGGGTGTGCCGGCGAATGTCGGCGGCACGAGCCCCTCGCTGCTGGGCGTCGTCGCGCTGCGGCCGGCGTTCTTCGCGGCCTGCATCGCGGCGTCGAGCGCGGCGGTGCGCGTGGCCGGTCGCGGTGCGCTCTGGGCCGGCGCTTCGCGCGGCGCCGGCTTGTCGAGCCCGAGGCCCGAGGCGAACGGCGCGATCGGCGGGAGATCGCGCATCGCGAGCGGAGCGGTGGTGGGACCGGGCGCGGGCTGTGGTGGTGGCATCAGCAGCCCGGCCGCGGGATCCGGCGGCGGCGGTGGCGGTGGCGCGAGCCGCGTGGTCTGGGTCGCGACGCGCGGCGCCGGCTTCGGCTGCTGCGCGGCGGGCCCCTGCGCAGACGCCGCGCCGGCCTTGATCGCGTTGAACACGCCGACGGTGATGAACCGCAGCGTCTCGAGCACGCCGTCGCCGCGCGCGGCGATCGCCGGGACGGCCTTCACGAGGCGCTCGTTGAGCGTGGCGTCGAGCTCCGCCTCGGGGATGAGCCGCGGCAGGTCGCGCTTGTTGTACTGCAGCACCAGCGGGATGGTGTTGTAGTCGATGTTGTTGGCCTGCAGGTTGACCTTGAGATCGCGCATCGACTCGCGGTTCTCGTCCATCATGTGGTCCTGCGAGTCGGCGACGAACACGATGCCGTCGGTGCCGCGCAAGACCAGCTTTCGCGTCTCGCCGTAGTAGACCTGGCCGGGCACGGTGAACAACCGCACCATGAACTTCATCCCGTTGATCGTGCCGAGGTTCAGCGGCAGGAGATCGAAGTAGATCGTGCGGTCGGTCTCGGTCGCGACGGAGAGCAGCTCGCTGCGCGTCTCGGGCCGCATCTTGGCGTGGATCTGCTGGAGGTTGGTCGTCTTGCCGCAGCGCCCAGGGCCGTAGAAAACGATCTTCGCGACCAGCTCCTTCGCTTTGTAGTTGTACGTGGGCATCGACGATGGCTCGGCTCGCGCAGCATCGCGGCGATCAAATTTCGCGTCAACTTACCGCCGGCAGTCAGGGGACGGCGGGTCGGTCGAGCTTCTGCGCGGCCATGGTGAGGGCAACTCGCGCGCGGGGATCGGGGTAGGCCACCAGCGCGCGCGTCACGGCGGCGATCTCGGCGGCCGGCGGTGGGGGCTCGGCGACCACGGCGGCCAGGAGCGGCGGGAGCGTCCGCGGATCGGGCGCCAGCGCCAGGCGCTCGATGAGCTCGACGCGCAGCTCGAGGAGGCCGGGGCGGGGGACGGCCGACTCGTTCCAGGGGTTGGCGGCGAGCATGCTGGCCAGATCGGTGGGCGGGCCCTCGTCGACCACCACCGGAACCACCGCGCGCTGGATGCGGGCATCCGGGTGCACGCGCAGCATCGAGGCCCGCGACTCCAGGATGTGCGGGAAGTACTCGGCCAGCACGCGGTAGGCGAGCGCTCGCAGGCGGGCGGGCCCGGCGGCGTTCTCGGCGTACGCCAGGATGCGATCCGGCAGATCGCCGCCGGTCATCATCTTGAGCGTGTGGCGGGCCGCGGTCGCGACGCGGCGATCGGGATCCTCGACCAGCCCGCGCACGTCGGCGGCCACCCATCCGGCGCCGATCAGCGCCAGCGTCTCGAGGCCCTTGAGCCGGGTCGCCCGCGACGAGGACATCAGCGCGAGCTGGGCCTCGCTCGTCTCGAGCGCCAGGCGATTTTCTGCGCGACCGGTCTGGCGGTGGCGGAAGGACTCGCCCACCGCGCGCGCGTCGTCGTCCCCGGCCAGGTAGAGCGCGGCGCGATAGCCGGGGGTGTCGTCGGAGGTGAAAAATGCGCGTCCGACGTTGCCGGCGAGGCCCGATTCGCACTCTGGCACCGCGAGCGGCGCGCCCAGCAGCGCGACCCGGGCGATGGACCATGGCGATCGGGCGTTGTTCATCGCGGCCACCGCGCGCGCCACGTCCACCGCGGCGAGGCCGTGCTTCACTCCGAGGCGCTCGATGAACGCGACCCCGTGCTCGACGAGGCACTGGCGATCGGAGGCCGAGTCGCGCGCGCGCAGCGATCGCGGCGACGGTCCCTCGCTGGTCTCGTCGGCGAACACCGCGCCGTGCATCGCGGAGAGGTAACGGCCGGCGCCCTCGGCGTCGATGGTGATGCGCGCGCCCGGGCCCGATCGCACCGCCTCCAGCAGCCCGAGCTCGCGGCGGATCGTGTCGACGACGATGTTGCGCGAGCGGTGCACCGGCTCGACCTCGTCGTGCTCGTGGTGAATCTCGAGCGCGCCTTCCCGTCCGTGGAGAAACGAGCGCTTGGCGACCGCGACCGGCGAGCCGTCGCGCGCGATCGCGACCACGGTGAGCTCGACCGTCTGATCCGGCTCCGCGCGCGCCTCGACCGCGAACGTGCGAACACCGGGAAATCCAGGCTGAAAGAAGCGGGCGAGCCCCTCGCGCCCGACCGGCACGCCGATCAGCGAGGCGCACGCGCGCGAGGCGTCCGCGCGCAACTGTCGCCCCTTGCCGAGGCTCTCGAGGATCGATTCGCTGCTCGATCCGCCGCGGTCCTGACTCACCATCGCGCGACTTCGACTTCGCACAACACAGCCCCAAAGGCCACGTCCCTTGCGCATTGGGGCTGGGCCAGTCATGACCATCGCGCATGCTCGCCGTCCTTCTCGCCAGCGCGATCACCGCGACGCCCGTTCCCTTGCGGCTGACCGCCGACGTCGACGACGCCTACGCGCCGCTGGTGAACCCGGGCGGTCTCGGCTTGCTGGATGGCGCGGAGCTGCGCCTGATCTACGGGCGCTCGCGGATCGGCGAGGTGAGCGATCTCGCTCTGCTCGGTGCGCTCCGTCTGGGTCCCATGGCCCTCGCGGTCAGCGCCGCCTGGGACAATCTCAGCGGTGACGCGGTGTACCGGCCTACGGTGGGCCTCGGGTTCGGCGGCGACACCGTGGGCGTCGGCGTCTCGTGGACCCGCATCGACGAGGATCGCGGCACGTGGGGCCTCGGCATCACCTGGCGCCCGAGCCGCCGACTCTCTATCGCGTTCGCGAGCCTCGACGTCGGGCAGACCGCGGGCTCGCGCCCGTACGACATCGGCCTCGCGACGCGGCTCTTCGACGAGCGGCTCCTCGTGTCGGCGCGCTGGCGCCTCCTCCACGGCGAGCCCGTGCAGCACGACGACGGGCGGGCCGACGTGCGGTTCCTGGTCGGCCTCGAGACGCTCACAGGCGTCACCCTATCGGCGAGCGCCGATCTGCACTTTCGACCTTCGATCCAGCTCACGGTCGACGTCGAGAACGTCGGCGTTTCCGGTGGTGTGAGCCGCGTCGAGGACAGCGGTCCGGCCGGCTTCTTCGGCGAGATCGCGGTTGTCAGCCGCGACCAGCCGACCTTGTTCGTGCCGAGCCGCGTGGCCGTGCTCGAGCTGACCGGCGATCTGACGCCGTCGGCGAGCTTCGACCTGTTCGACGGCGGCTTCGACGATCCGATCTACGGCGGCATCCCGCTCCTTCTCGAGGCGATCTCGCTCTGCTCGGTGCGCTCCGTCTGGGTCCCATGGC